>Ga0116231_10007519_pt1 | contig 19866 bp, 15 predicted proteins | sample S1TSphgellanicum_2_FD_89695 | JGI IMG/M metagenome (GOLD analysis project Ga0116231, IMG submission 89695) | Host-associated microbial communities from peat moss isolated from Minnesota, USA - S1T2_Fd - Sphagnum magellanicum MG | ecosystem: Host-associated > Plants > Peat moss > Unclassified...
AAATTAAAGTTAAAATTGGGGGGGGGGGGGGGGAGAAAAGTAAAAAAATTTTGATAATTTTTATTTTTGTGGTAACAAAAAAATTGGGCCAAATTTTTTTTTTTTTTTTTTTTTTTGGGGCTCAACCCTACCTTTCCCTATAAACTATTTTTTGGTCATTTTTTTCTAAATCCAACCACTCCACCTACCTATTACCTTGCCCCACCTACAAAAACTAACTCACCCACCACCCTAGCTTACTTTTTTAGCTATCGACCTATTGCTACTTGCCCGTGAACTTATTTACTTACTTAAAAAGACAAACCAAGGTTGCGTTGCAATGCCGTTGACAACCAATGAGGGTAATATTATACACATGGAAATCAATATTTGCCTTGGCCCTTGGTAAGTACTAATTACAATACACATTTGTAATCATAGAATGAAAATATATTTTCAACAAATACAAACATCAACTAATGAAAATCCACAAAAACACAACAATTTCAACTTTGTAAATTCAAACAAGTAATTCTACCATGTATGATCAAATATATACTAAAATGCATATGTAATGTTTTGCAAACATATCCTTGCATACTTTTACACAACCTTAAACCAAAGTTATTGTGAAAGGGGTAGTAGTAGGATGTATAAAAAGGATGTACATCAATTAGTGAGAAATGTATTAGTTACTTATTGGTTACTAGATATTGAATTCTATTGTGGAGGGTTACTTTGGGAGTACTCTCTTTTTTAGAAGTTTGAACATTGTACATTTTTTGGTTCTTATTTTCTTTGAAGCTTTAGTAGGATTTTCTTAAAGCTTGTTCTAGTTTGCATAGGGATTGTGAATGTAAATTGTTATGATAATTGAAGATCTATCCTAGAATTGTGTTGTAACGACCAATACTTACTAGAACAATACCTATTGATATTGCTTGTAAATGTTTGTAAACAATTATGTAGGTAGTTTGTAATTTCATATGAAGTCTTTGAAGCATCCTAAAAAACACTCTTCCAAAATTCAAGCATGTTATTTACCAATTTTTAAAAATAAGGATGTCTTGTGGAGTTGGATTTGTTTGGGCCACACATCCAAAATCCAATAGTAGGTGTTTGTGTAAAAACAATATTGATTATAGGTCCATGGCCTACTAAAAGTTTCTCACCCAAACAATATGATTTTACATCCATGTGAACCAAGGGTGGGGCCTTAATTCAACCCGATGTCCATCCATGGGGTTGTTAGCTATTACTTCATCCAAAAGTTGTGTGGGAATCGAGGCACCGACCAATTTACCATGGTACCTTGGCGGCTTTGACTACAACTATATTATTTGTAAAAAATATTGAAATTTATTTAATTAAAAAAATAAAGATTTTTTTTTGTGTGAATAAAATGGATTTTTTTTCAATACTCAAGAATATTGTGTTTTTCAATTTGTAATCTTCAAAATTAGTTAATTATTTAATAAACATGTGTTGAATTTGTCCATGTATCAAGGTATCAAGCATTTTTCTTTGGATAGCCACATTACCTCCTTTATGATAGTTAGAAAGTGTTGTCCACCTTTGAAAACACCGTAGTAGTGACAATTCTCACTTTATGACAGTTAAAAAAGTGTCAAACCCGTACAACAACAGAAGCAAATGTAAAACCCATGGGTGATGAGATACCCAATCATGCTTGGTTTGCAAAGTTTGAAGTTCTCTTCCTCTTCAAAGTTCTCTTCCTCTCTGAAGAGGAAGAGAACTTCAATTTAATTATATAATTTGCCAAAATGTTTTGGTGCACAAGAACATGGCAATTTTAATTTAAGGACAAGTGTTTTGAAAAATATTTCATTTTAAAATAATTTTTTTAATATTTTTTTTCAGTTCACCCAGCTCACATGTTGTTTAAATCTCCCTCATAAAAGCATTTGACTTATTATTAGAAGAAAATAATTATTTATTAATAACTTTAAAATGGTGGAAGTAAGAAGTCTACCTCCAAAGGTTTTTTTTAAGAAAAAAAGTTGCCCATTATTTTCATTGTTCCTGACCTGGCTTGAGTGTGAGCCAGTATTGAAAACCTTTTCCAAAACTTGAAAAGTTCAACAAAAGTGTAATAAAGTGGCACAAACCACAAACCATTCTTTGTTTCATCAACATTGGGTAAATTCAACTAATTTTGCTAATTTTTTGGGCAAATAATTGCCAAAAAAATTAATATCAAAATATAATAATAATAATAATAATAATAATAATAATTTGAAAAAAAAAGAAAAAAAAAACCTTGGTCAGGAACCTTCCCACATTTGAACAAGGGAATTAGATTATATTGTCATCAAGACTAAAGCAAACAATGCAATGGAGGCAATTCTAGCGTCCTAAAACCGAATAAAGAGAGGTGTTTTGTCAAACCACTTTGCATGTTTGGGGAGGGGGAGGCTACTTGAGGGAGAACAGACACCTTGAACATACCAAAGCCAGGAATCCAGGGTTTTAAAGCTTTTGGCCGGGTTTGTCGTGCACAAGCTAAAGCGCTTCTTTTCTTGAGGGAGAATCCTCGTTGATTGTGTATCTCTACCTTATTTTGAGTTAGTTTCTCGTGCTCTAACTTTTAACTAAAGTGCTTCTTGAAGGAGAATCCTCTTTCATTGTGTATCTCTACCTTATTTTGAGTTAGCTTCCCGTGCTCTAACTTTTAGCTAAAGTGCTTCTTGAAGGAAAATCCTCTTTGATTGTGTATCTCTACCTTATTTTGAGTTAGTTTCTCGTGCTCTAACTTTTAGGAGGATCGACAAATTCACACAAAGCACATGGAATAATGATATATAGTGTGACCCATCTATGAAGGAATTTTTTTAAAAATTTGATTGAATTTTTTGTAATTATATATATATATATTGTCACATTGAAATCACCCAAACCATGGCCCCTCTTGCCGGCCTCTTGATACTATTGGAAAGCCCTTGATGTGTAAGGGTGGACCCAGTTGGTTTTATAGTGTTTCAACTTATGGTGGAGAAGTTATTGAATATTCAACAAATTTTCCCGCTGAAAATCTATTTAATTTAAAACTCAAAATTATAGGGGAATAGTTCAAAATCTTGGTATTGTTGGAAAATCCCTTTAGTGAATAAATACGATTTAACAAAGGTCTTTGGGGACATTTTTAGACCTAAAGTGTGGAAAATATTGAATTTTGAGTAGTTTTTGTCATTGAAAACTCAATTGAATTACAAAAAATGGTTTTAGAAGGAAAAGTTAGTTGGGTAACCAATTCATACTTGTGCCAACAACACAAGCTACATTAAGCTATGCTAGTATTCATTAGTTAGGGGTGTCTTCCAAGTTCTAAATTTAAATTTTTTGGGTAATGAGCCTCTTTAATTGGCCCATCTCAAAAAAAAAAAAAATCTGAAACTTTGCACACTCACCCAAGTATTCACTCCAACACTAGGCTATGTCACCATGAAAAATTATAAGTCCCAAAATTGGCCCATGGTTACATTGTTGCTTGAATTTTGGAAAGGTATAGGAAAAGTAAACTGAGGTTTCATAAATTTTGGCGAATTTTCATCATCTTGGGAATATATTTTTCGGAAAAGGAAAAGGAATAATTTGTCACAAATTCTCTATTTATTTATTTTTTCCAAAAAACGAATTTTGTTTAGAATTTTTTTTGCCATGTATGATGATAGGCATGTTAATTTGATCATTTTTTTGCTTTAAATTTTTCTAATTTTATTTTTTGAGTATTGCCAAATTTGGCTAAATATTCTTATGGATGATCACCACTTGAGCAACATCACAAATTTATTAGCGAAAATTTTAATTAAAAAAAAAAATTGCTTGGGTGTAGAGATTAGAACTTTGTAGTCTAATGATCATAGTTATGTAGCCCATAAACAACTTAGCAAATGAAATATTTCGATTTTCATGTTTGGTATTCCAAGGATGCCTAACTAATTATTTAAGAAATTAGATAAAATATTTTAACTAATTTCTTAAATAATGCATTAATTAGCAATGATGTGCCAATAAGAAAATCAAGCAAAATATCTAGGGTGTTAGTGAATTAATGATGGAAAAAACTATATTAAAAAGGAAAACCTTTTTGGTTAACAAAGTGTGTGTTGATTGTGAGCCAAAATTATTAATAAGAGATGATTTGTGGCATTGTGCTAGAATCCATACATGTTTTAAAACATTTTAGTAAATATATCCACAATGATGAGATGTTCCTTGCAATTGAACACCTATAAGCCTAGTTAACTTAATTGGCCATTCACAATGGGCCCATTGGGGCAAAGGTGCAAAGAAGAGTTTATCATTATATGCACATGTTCAAGTGTTGCGAAGCTTTGTTACATGGATAGTTGAGATGGTAGATCAATGAAATGACAACCTTTAACATGTAATGATTTTTGGCTAAATAAAATTATATATTTCTAGTTATAATGGCATGATTAAACCTTGTCAATCATGTGGTTCCTCCACACCATATACAATATGAAACAACTTTTTTGAGAGTGTAATTATAATGGCAATCAAACTATCAACATGCACAACATTAAATATGATGGTTTTGCTTATGTTGCACAAAGTGTATAGCATGATGCTTGACTACTTTTTAAAGCATTGTTATAAGCTAAATTGGGGCTTCTTTGTTTGATTACAACTACCACAATATTGTATAATTATTTAGCAATTACATCAACACCCTTTTAACACTTCTTCTTTCTTTCACATAGTTTTTTTTAAATATTTTTTGGACACAACTTAAAATAATTTCAACATGAATCTTGTAACCTCTTCATAAGAGTTTAATTATTTATTTAAATTAAATTAAATTCTAAAATTCTAAAAATTCTATATTAATATAATTATGAAATTAAAAAAAGAAAATCATATAATCAATTGATTTTCTGTATTTCACGGTATTGAACAAAGTCATAAACAAATATTTTCACTTAAATTAATGTTTTTACTTTTTAAATTATATTTAAATTTTAGTTATTTGTGAATTAATTTTTTAATATTAATTATGAGCTTTCATAAGAAAGTTTAATAACGATGGTTTCTTGAAATAAAGTATTATATTTTGGCCAAAACAAAAATATTTATGATTTATTTTTGAAATGTTGAACTAAAATACATTACAAAATTGAAATAGATTATGATAAAATCTTAAAATTAGTTATTTAAAACCATTATGCTTCAGTTTATAGCCCAACACACAAATGTTTTTCAAAAAAATTAGTATTTAGAATAATAAAATTAATCTAACACCTTTAAGTCTAAAAATCTACAAAAATTCCATACAATGATGAATTAAAATATAGAATAAAAAAATAATGCAATTAAAAACATGTGAAACTAATTTCATTATGAAACCTCATATTAGATTAATTATATCAAGTGATTTGAAATATACATGTGTTTATCATGGCCTTTGTTTGTTGGCCTTGCCTACCAAGGCAATGATATTGTGTTCATATTCATCATAGAGTATAGTAGCTTAAGGGATTTTGGCCCCTTCGTAATAGGTCTATTTTTATATGAGGATTTTTGAAAGATGATATTTTGGCTTGTGTTGGAACTTGAGATTAGTTATATAGTGTTATGATATCTTGAAGGATTTGGGATTTTTTTTAGAGGATTTTTTTGAAGATTATATTTTTGCATGGTGAAATTTTTTGAATTTTCATAAATTTTCTTTTGACTTAAGATACTTTTTAGTGTAAATGACAAGGCCATAGTGTGACACACCCCTTGTTTAGAATTGCCCCTTTGTCCCTATGTTGTTGGCTTCCTTTTTCATTTTGAGAAAAATAAGAATTCTCATAGGTGCCTAAACCCTAAACCCTAAGTTTATAACTTATAACCCCATTTAATTCACATTGCAAGTGGTTGGGTTTTATTGGTGTTTCAGACATATTAACTTAAACAAATGGCGAGCTTTTGACATGTGTAAAGTGGAAACAAAAGCATTTCACATGTACATGTGTAGTAGTACCTTTGCATCTTGGACACATGTTTATGGAATAATTAATTAATTTTTAAAAGATTTTCATTCCCACAAATAGAATACCCTTGAAGTTTCAACATTCTCCTTTACAAAAAAAATTGTTATTTGAATTTTTTTGGGTGAAAATTTCAACATTTCTGAAAACAATATAATTAAATGTCCACGCTCCCAAGGTAGTATAGGTTATTGAACAACCTTGAAAGACAAATTAAATGAAAGGAAGTCTACCAAAGTAAAATACCCGCCACAATTGTTTCAATGTATCCATCCACAAGGCACATTATCAAGGGGAATTTGACCTTCACAAACACATAAGTCGGGACATTTCAAAAAGTGCAATGCCCACTTGAGTTCGTTTTGCACTAATGGTGGGTCATTTCAAAAAGCAAAATACTTCGCAAAGTGACATGCCCTTTAATTTCCAAGACACCCCCACCACTTTTTTTCTAAGTTTTTCCCCAAGATACTCAACAAGTATCACAGAACAATAAGCATTAAAAATTAAAATTATGCTGGTGATGCATGCAAGGTAATGCCCCTTAATGTGAGGTGTTCTCAAAACAAGGGGTGTGTTGTCACACTGTGGCCTTGCCATCTATCTATGAAGGAAGGTAGTTTGTTTTGTTTTGTGGTTATGAGATCCACCGAACGAGGATGCTTCAGATCCTGTTCTTGGTGTCTTTGGAACGCTCGTGATCAGAAGGGGTGCATGAGCTTGGTTCCATGACATTTGGACTTGTGGTGCAAAAGTTCTTGAATATTGAATGCTTTTTTCACTGAAAAGTAGATTAAATTGTAACTGAAAATTTCAGAGGAACTGGAATGTGCCTTTGGTGTTGTTGGAAAGATCTGGATGAACAGGATAAAATGGAATTTATTTGGCAAGATTTGGCTTCAGAATGTGAGACATATTGATCTTTAAGTAATTTTCTGCCACTGAAAATTCAAATAAATTCCCAAATAACCAGGTTTTGGAAGGAAAAATCAGTTGAGAACATGGTAACACTTGAAGGCTTACCATTCCATTCAATTCAATGATTTCCTTTCATATTTGGCTGTTCAAAAAATTGATACCTAGGTCACAAAACAATGTTCACATGTAAAATTTCCATATTTTGTAATGGGTTCACACTTGAGCCAACAGCACAGGCCACACTAGTTTACATTAAAAAGTATCTTAAGGCAAAAGAAAGAAGAATTATGAAAACTCAAATATTTCACCATGCAAAAAATATAATCTTCAAAAAATCCTCTAAAAGAAACCAAAACCCTTCAAGATGTTACAACTCTATAACTAATCTCAAGTTTCAACACAAGCAAAAAATATCATTCTTCAAAAGTCCTCATATAAAAATAGACCTATTACATAGGGTGGCCAAAATCCCTTAAGCTACTATACTCTATAATGAATCTAAATACAATATCTTTCCCTTAAGCTACTATACTCTATAATGAATCTAAACACAATATCTTTTGCCTTGGTAGGCAAGGTCAATAAAAGTTCCAATGGCTGCAGTTTATAAGAAAGCGATTATTTCAGGAACGTCTCACTCTTCAAATATTACACTATTGCTAAGTAAGGATTGGTTCTTTCAGAAAAAATCCAATGTCAAACTTGAATCATGGAGGCTCTCAGGAAAAAAAAAACACAAGATGAGATTCAATTTACCACCAAAATTCATTCTCGAGGTTCAATAATGGGATATTTTATCAACACCCAAGCACCAAAAGATATTATAGAGCGGGTATATAAGATGGAAATGAGCCTTCTATATAATATCTTATTATTTATTTTAAAAAAAATTTGATGTTTAAAAATTGGATAGTTGGGGTGCTCTTTTGGCTGAAGAGCTTATCCGAAGAACCCACGAAGACACAAAATACCCTTACCAAGCTTTAGTCATCAATGCACTTTTGCTCCAAATGGTCCCCTTACAAGCCTACCCAAGAATTATGTAGGTTGTCTTTTTGGTGTACATATCAAGGGGGGGGGTGAGGGATCCGGGGAGGTATTTTGTTGCTGTCCGAATTGCAACTGGAGGAAGCGTGCATAACTATATAACATGATTACTTGGCCCAGGGCAACCTTGGCACTTTCTGTAGGATAATGCCTCGGACGGGTCCTTGTTTTGAGAATGTCCCGGTTAGAGGGCATTAACCGTTAGAAAGATTGGGCAAAGCTCTTTCAAAAACAAATAGGGTTTTTCAATAGGGGAAAGTTTTATAAAACAAATTGTTCCTTTGCAAAATGGGGGCAAACGTTTCATTTTCGAGAAGTTCCCCCCTTTTGTAGAGGAACATTTGGTTGTTTTGAAGCCGAAGTTCCCCCCTTTTATGAAAAAATTGACCCATAATGTCCTCTGCAAAGAGTCACTTTGTGTAGGGGAAACACATCAAGTGGGCCTTTATTTTGGAAACGTCTTGGTTGGAAGGCATTACGCATCGTAAAGATTAGATTAGATGAGCTTTTTCAAAACAAAGGAAGGTTTTTCAAATGGGAGAAATGATGAAACCCTGACAAACTTTTTTTAAAAAGACAGCACCCAAAGAAAGGGAGAGAAAAAGAAGCAAAGGGTGCCAAGACCATAGTCCAGGCAAGCAAGCACAGCCCAAACGAGGAGGCCGCAAAGAGGAAAAGGGAACCACTAAGAACCCAACCCTCCACCAGTACCGTGAAAATGGGAGAAAGCTTTTGGAAAAATGAAATGTTCCTCTGCAAAACTGGGGAACTTCTTGAAAATAAAATGCTGGCATGTTTAGGTGGAGGAACAACTACACCCGGTCCATTTGAGATGAAGCTAAGCTCGGTTGAAGGCTTTGATTCAGCTTAAAGCAATAGGTGGATTTTTTATTAAATAATTTTTTTTTTCCTGTAATACAAAGGGTATCACAAGAAAAATATTTTAAAGTAAGTGGGATTTCCAATAAATTCAACCTCTATGGACAAGCTTTTTTTTTGTTGTCTGAAGTCGTAGCAATTCCAATCACAAATTGATTCACCTCTAAGCCCGCAAATATTGAACAAAATTTGAATGATGCATAACTCATCAAAAGAATACACAATAAGATGAATGCATTCCATGTGATGATATCTTTTACTATATCGTTCCAAATTATTTGTTTATGTTGAAAATTTGCATTACATACAATTTTATACCATAGCCACCAAGCTGTTAAATGCATTGTTTTACATTAAGTGTTTGAAAGCATTGATAGAACTAATCCAAACTACTATTTAGAATTAATATAGTGACAATATACTCGAATCCATGATGTCCAACAAGTGAAATGAATTCACTACGGTTGGGATTCAATATATTGTGTTCCTATAATGACAACTTGTATGCACCAAAATGAAATGCATTGGACATCTCAAATGCTGATGCATTGGAGAAAAATAGGCATCGTTGGTGTTAACAATGGTCATTGATGTTGCATTATCATCGAAACTTGGCATAACATCATGACATGCCATGACATGTGACAAACTAAGTTAGTGCACATCAAATGAGTCCATACTCTTAAGCAATAATGGAATTGGAGGTTGAACCATCTTTGCAAAATGTATTCCAAAAACTACTTCCAAATTGGATTGTGTACAGTAAAATAGTTGCAAGCTAAAGTCATAGCCCTTGTTTGCTTTACACAACTTATCCATTTAACAACATAAACCCCAACCCAAAAAGAAACTCGTGCCACCATTTCAACTTTAAACATGTATGTATCAATCATGTAGTTGGTCCAATAGGTCCACAAGGATTGTGTGAAAAACTTATCACAAATAATAGCAATCATTGTAGGTGAAATATGGACACTATAAGCAACAAAACCAAGGATCCAATACACCATTAATTTGAAGTTGAAAGTTGTGTTACATATTCATACGAAATGTACAAGATAATCAATTTATAACATATTCTTGAACACAAAACTAATCGATTTGAGGTTTGCCTATACTCATGAACATTATAAATGATACAAATATTTGATCCCATGAAATAACAAGAAGTTGTAATAGGAGAGGAACAATTGGATGTTGATTTGCATGCACATGGAAACAAAAAGATCATGGCAAGCATTGTGGAGAAACCAAACAATGGACCATGAATGTTATAGATGGAAACAAGAAAGCGCAATTCATAGTGAAACCTACTACACACAAGAATTTGAATAAAAACAACAAATTTTAACTATGGAGGAAAATCATGTGTGAAACAAGAATGGAAGTGAATTTTTTTTGGTACACAACAACAATACTTGGTAGGTTTACCACATCAAAGGCATGAGGACGGTGCTTACCAAAAGTATGTGGAGGTGGGTTTAATGAACATGTGAGTTTTCAAAGCTCTTGCACTAATTTGGGTTGGTGAAAAAGCAACAACACTCTAAATGCTTGCAAAGATGGTGATGATCTTATAAAAACCTAAAAATCTTGAACAAGTATGCCATCATCAAGCTAGGGCAAGTGAAGATTGAAGCTAATTTAATTAGTTTTAATTATGCTTTGAGTAGGTATGTGAAATCCATAATATCCTTCTTAAGTTGGGCTACCTACTTAGAGTTGGAGGACGTGGCTAGCCTTCAAAGGCAATAGGAAGGGTGGAAGCTCAAGTGTTTTGACACTTAGTCCTTTGGGATGTGTGAATAACACTATTCAAATCAACATTCCGCAAACCTTTAAGCAAAGCTTGGGCACCCAAAACTCAATCCATTTTTTTTGGGGGGGCGAGGGGGGGGGAGCTGGGGCACCCAAAACCCAATCCGATTCTTTGAGGTGAGAAGCTTGGGCACTCAAAACTTGATCCGGTTTTTCGGGAGAAGATGGTACGGGGAGATGGTACATCTTCACAAGAATTTGGGGAGTCTTTTTCTTAAGACACGCATTCATTCATTATGTATACATATGTGGGCCGTTCATATACAAGATGGAAAAAATGTGAAACACTAGGCTATATTTGGCCACCATTGATCTCTCGAGGGGTTAGTTCCAAATGGCAAACGGTGGCATTTGGTTGGCTGACACGTCAAAACAATCACTTAAAAGCCACCACAACGATGACTCGACACCAACGCTTTATAGATAAAATGGCGACTTCGGAAAATGTGACAATTTGTCACCAGTCATCCTCACGCCTCCATCTCCTCCTTGTCCTTTTCTACACGCACCGATGATGACGATTGACGGAAAAAAAGAAAAAAAAAAGCCTAACAAACAAACACTATAGGTACACTATCCAACTACCCCAAATTCCAGTTCAGGCTGGGCGAAAAAAATAAAAAATTCAAAAATTTCCGGAGACAAAAAGCATTTTCATCACACCCACAAAATTGTGTTTTTTTCTCTTTTTAAAAGAAAAAGTATTTTTGTTTAGCCTTCTATTATGGCTTTTTTAGAAATTTATTCTACAGACGAGATCTGAACCGTTGAATCTGCTGCAACTGAGGACTACCACGGGTGGGCAGGTAGGTAGGTAGGTACTCCTGTTATGTAGGTACCTACCTACGCACGAAATGGAAAAAGGTAAGGGAAGGGAAGGCGGGGAGACGAGAATAGAAATAGCCCCACGTTGTGCCAAAAACAATGACCGAAATCGACGGTGCCACTGACGGTCTGGATACGGCCGGCTCGCCTCCACCAATAGGAGGCGAGAGTCGGTCGTGGCTAAACTGGGGATACAAGAACGGCGATTGAAATATTTTCTCTCCCTTCACGTTTTTTGCAGCTCTTCATGCAGACCACACAAATACTCGCGCGTGTGTGCTTCGTTGTAGTCACCTCCTCCGTCCTCCCCACCCACACCAAGCAGCGCACGCAAGAAGACGAACAAGACGAAGAAGAAATCGGCTGTCGAGCCTCCAGGCGTAGCCGATGCTTCTGTCCTTAGTCCTCATTGCTGTTAGTATAAATTTTGAACTGCTTTTATTGTCTTCCTTTTGAGGATTTGGAAGCCGAGAAGGAGAAAGAAGAAGACGAAAATGAGGAAGAATCCGTTGTGGAGTCTGGAGGAGTAGCCGATGCTTCGGTCCTTGGTCTCCATTTCTGTTAGTATGGTTTCCGAACTGCTTTTATTGTCTTCCTTTTGAGGATTTGGAAGCCGAGAAGGAGGAAGAAGAAGACGACAAAGAAGAAGACGAAGAAGAAGAGTTTGTTGTTTTTGGAGGTGAGCTCGATTTAGATCCCAGGAATTCGAAGCTTGGACAGCTCATAATTTTATTTTTTCTTCCGGTTACGAGTTGTGGTTGTTCGGACTTCTTTACACTGCGCATTACAGAGATCATGCTCAGGCTGGGAGCAGAGCTCAAGTCAGTCGTCAGGTTCATGTTCAATGGTTCTGTGTCCGTCTTGAAGAAGCGGTTCAAGTGAAAGCAGCAGAGAGATTTTCTTCCAGGTTGTTGCAACAAGCTTTTGTTATGTAGCTTGTGTTTAACTTGTGTGCGCGTCGTAGAATCGAGTTTTTTCTTGTTGCTTTCACACACGCCGTTGGTTGTAGCATCATCATCTGTCTCTCGGTACTCTCGGAGGTGGATTCATTTTCAATTGCGTCGTAGAGAGAGAGCTCCGTTGTTCTTTCAGTTCGTCAGTTGCTCTTTGCTATCTCCCTGAGTTCGCAGCAGGAACTACGGATCCTTGTGCAGCGCTCATCCCAAGCCATAGGTGCATGTAGTAGAGTCTTAAACCCCGTGTGTAGATTGTGCCTCGCAGGCTGATTTGCAAGGATGTTTGGTCGTATTGCAAGTGTGTAGTTGGTTTAGTGGCGAGGGACGTGAGAAAGGGGACGTGAGGAGGGGGTGAACACGACTGTGTACCCAAGCGGGGAGTGGAAAACACGACACTGGCTTGGCGATGGAGGAGAGGGAGGGACTGGGGAGAGGGAAGAAGGCGGCGGAGTCGAAGTCCCTAGCCTCCTGGTGCAGATGCAGGTCGCGGAGCTTGTTCACCATGCAGCTGATGGCTGTGTTCACGGCGGCTGCTAGCGCTGGAGCGCAACTCTTGTAGAATAGAATGTAAGCTGGTTTAGAGGTTCTCTTAATAGCTTACCTTTCGAAACTAGACAGTTCAGATTTCGTTCTCATTTTAGTCTTGAGATTCCCAACTGTCTTGAGGGTGAATTTCTCTGGAGTTTATGTGTGGATGTAATCAACCCTTTTTGTTCTTTTTTCTTGGTTTTTCCAGGTGGTTGTTTTCATGACCTTGAAGTTTATTACAAAGCAAGCAAGTAGGAGCACGAAGAAGTCATCTTCATACTTGCCATTTATCCTCTGGAGAAATCAACACTGTGGGGGGTATTATATGAGTGCTGCTGTCCCCACTGTTGAAGATGGGTGCATTTAAGGATGAGTCAGTTGTGGTACATCGGGGAAAACATGAAGGCGATCCCAGTGAGATCACAGTGAATTGTCCTGACAAAGTTGGGCTTGGCTGTGACCTTGCTCGAACAGTCTTTGAATTTGGCCTCAGTGTGGTGAAAGGAGGTGATGATTTCCTCCTCATTATTCTATTTCAGATCATTCAGACCACAGAGATTTTGCTGGAGTTTGAAAAGAATAGTTTCCATCTCCAGAAGATCTACATAGCAGCAAGAAGGGCAACAACAACATGAGCCTGTTGTTTTTCATCCAGTGCTCTTCTTGCAGGCAGGCTACTAATAATACACGTGGAGAGTTGTTCAGCTGCTGCATTGTGTGGTAACCATTTCAGAGTTTGGGTGGTGAGATGCAGATTTGTCTACAGATGGGCGGTGGTGTTTTGTCGTGCTCTGGGTGGTACCACGAGTTAGCGCATCCACAGTACGCTGGCCACTTTTGAAACAGGGCTTGGAAGATGCTTGCCCTTCTGCTGTGGGCCAGTTTTTGCCATCTCCATCTCCTCCTGTTCTGACATCAAAGAATATGTTTCTGCTCCAAGTCTGCTCATCAGATCGCACTGGCCTCCTGCATGGTACAATCTCTTTATCCCTTCAATTTGGGTTGGATCATTCATTACCTCTGTCCTTATTAGCAAGGCCTGAACTCTGTCAACTTACTCTGTCAAATGGGTTTCAATGCTTTGTATAATAATACTCTTTCTGTTCAAAAGTGTGAAGAGAAATTTTCAGTGCCTGTGGTGTGATTGGTTTCCACTGTGTTCTTCCGAGAACATCTTCATTTTTGTTGACTATTTCAACATTCTGGCCTTGGTGTGACAGGTGTTGCAAAGAAGTTGTGGGAGTTGGAATTGTCTATCCACAGAGTGAATGTGTCAACAAGTCCTGATGGCAAAGCTGTTAATCTTTTCTTTGTCACTGACAATCGGTACTGTTGCTGTCCCAGAAAGCACCTACATTTCCTTACATTTCTTGTTGATCCCATGATTGCTGAATCTGGTGGAGTTTGTTCTCCAATCATGTAGAACTATTTCAGCTTATCTTCTTCAAACTGGCTATGCCATATTGTCCCAGAGTTGCTGGTGAAGGAGAGTCTCATACTTTTGAATGCACTGATGTTGTATACTGCAGGAATGAGCTGCCCTGGAAGAAAAGGCTGGAAGAAGTTTGTGATCAGGCTAGAGAGTTGCTAGGAGATACCTGCTCTCACTGTGTCCTGAGTCAAGCAGGCCCAGAGTGCGGGGGCTTGGTTTGTGCACCTCTACCACTCCAGGTAGCAAACAACTTGTTTGCTGAGGTTCCTGCACCCTTACCAACTGAGAAGGATGAGAGTAAAGGTGGACCTCATACCAGCCTGGGTGGAGCTCACACAGTTGTGACTCTTGATAACTTGACCAGCCCTGTCCACAGCCTACTTCAAGTTACTTGTAAAAATCGGAAAGGTCTTTTGTACGACTGTCTGCGTACTTTGAAAGACATGAAATTGCAGGTCAGTAGTCATCTCTTTGCATTGCAGTTCAGTCTTGGAGTAAAATCCAATGGTAAAGTCTGAAGTCTGTTGCCTGCAACCCTTTGCATGCTGTGCAGAGGGGGTTTTTTTGGGTTTGAATGTCACAAGACTTATGAGTGAATCTTCTCATTGCTTCTGGGAATGCAGGACTTTTGAAAAAACTTTGCCTTTGATTTTGATTACATCATTTTATACCTACCCATTGATGGGATTTTCCTGCTGCCACTGCTTGAGGGATGGTACTATGGCCTTGTGGGAGCACCAGGTGGATTTTTTTCACAAAAGGTTTTGAATGTCCTCATGAGATTTTGTCTATGTGGCATGCAGGTTGCACATGGACGTGTTGCAACAGAGAATGGGATCAGTGTGATCAGTGTGTTTGTATTGCGGGCAAATGGGCGGAAGGTAACAGAAGATGATGAGAAGAAGAGGCTTTGTCTGTGCATGTATACTGAAGTTGACCATCCGCTGCGAGTCGCAGTTGTGACTAGAGGCCCTGATACAGAACTCCACATTGCAACTCCAATAGAGAGTTGTGGAAGGGGTCGTCCACGTGTTCTTTATGATATTACTCTTGCTCTTAAGCAGTTGGATATTTGTATCTTCAAGGTAAGCAAGTTAAAAACTCAAACCCTGTTTTTCTTATGAAGGCCATCAACCCACATCTGCTCTGGCAGCTCTGTGGTTGCAAATGTGAGAGCAGTTTATTACATACCTATCTATGCAGAGCTAATCAAAACAGACCTATCATTGTTTGGTGGTGAAGGACTATTGCCGTAAATGAAACCTCATGAGAGAAAACTGTTTGGCCATACCAGTCCTTTCAAAAGGTTGATGATGTAGTGTCATTGCCTCAATCTGGAATGTGACTATTACAGCTGGAGTGCTTGTGCATTATTGTCATTTTCCGTGAAATTCAGTAGTACCATCAGTGCTTGAGGAGTTGCAGATGTAGTAGGTATGTCCATGATATGCTACAGCTGCAGAGAATGGAAAAAGTGTGTGGATAGAGGTGTTAACAATTGCAAATTGGTGAATGGAAATTTGTAGGCTGATATTGGGAGACATGCTGTTGCCAACCGACACTGGGAGATCTACCGTCTCTTGCTTGTTGATAGAGCCGAGTTGTCTTGGTCAAGTAGCAAGATACGCAGCCTTCTTGCAGACCGTGTTCGACATATTCTGATGGGGTGAAGTAAGCTGTCTTATCGAAAACATGTCTTGCCATGTTAGATAAGAAGACCCACATCTACTAATGTATTTGCATTTGAAGCTGGAAGATCAATAGGTCTTGAGCTTGGATGGATCATCAGCAGTGGAGACTGTTTCCACTTGATTTGCAGTGTTTTTCCAACTAGATAACCCATTTTCTCCCATCATAAAATTGCATGATCCAGTCAGTTATGATTTGGAGTAGTATGGTGCAGGCCAAATATCCTATATAGCCTAATAGGACAGACTATTCAGATTCAGTCACTGTTGCTTGTCTGGGTTCTACAATCTAGCAGTAATTTGGTGCTGGAATTGATCACCACTGTGGTTCACTATGGGACAGGAATAAAAAAGTGTTTCCTGCCCATGTACCATCCGTCCTGCCTGATGTGCTGTGGGTGCGGTGAGATTCCAGTTCCATTCTTCACAATAGTTTCCAAACTCAGTCCCAGTTTAAATCTTCCCTTTCTTCTGAAACATTCATACGTTAGTTGGGATATAGTAGTATTTTGCACTTCATGTCTTCAGAGATCTTTCTGGCTAAGTATGATTGATACCTACTAAAAGTCTCTATGGGATCAAAACAGTGTTAAGTTCAACCTTAAAAAGTTAATACATGGGGAGACTAATTTAATCTCAACCTTAAAAAGTTAATACATGGGGAGATTAATTTAATCTCAACCTTAAAAAGTTAATACATGTGGAGACTAATTTAATCTCAACCTTAAAAAGTTAATACATGTGGAAACTAATATTGATCCACTACACTATAGAGTGTAGAGTAATGTAGTGTAGAGAAAGATCGAAAGTTTGCAGTAGAGAGAAAAATTTATCCAAAGAACTATATCATGCCTATGCCTCTTCACTACAAGCAAAACCAATAAAAATAACACAATGTTTTTTGAAAATAGATGTGTGGTTATTCTTCATAATTGAGCCAATTGAGGGCATTGATATTAGTATGTGCTCTATGGCTTCTAACATGTTTGCAAATAGAATAACCATCTACAACTCTCCTTGTGTTATCGTCTTTCTACTTGGTTGTTCATTTTACAACATTGAGATGTGATTTGTTTCAGTCATGGTCCATTTTAATTTCTCAAACTTTTTTCACATCATTTTAAAAAAAATTAATGGCAATTGCAATAACAATTCAACTGATAGAAAATTGTGTTTTCTTCTTTTGTGGCACTTTGTGAACTTTTCCTTGCACACTAATAAGTTGTGTAAATTGGCATATGGAGCAAGTGCATCACTTCCAAGTTTCATCACCAAAAACAAGAAATTGCTTCCCAGGGGCTTAGGGATGGCTTCATTTCTAATGCAACATTCTCCTCATCATTCATATGTATAACACAAGCTTTAGAATGTGTGGTATGCACACCCCTTAATACACTTGGCTACCTACACCATCAAATTTTGCAATTCTTCAGAAATGGCAGCAAATAAATATTTCAAACCAATGCCAATTAGGAGATACACTTGTTATTTCATACTTGTCTTTCATCTTATTTCATTTTTCTTTTCCCTCCTTTTAAATGCATTGCAACGTTTGTGTCTCTTTAAAAATCTTTATGTTTCTTTTCCATTATTTTCCCACAATTCTACTCTCAATACTTTTCCTCCTAAATGTCCAATATACACTAAAAATTAGCATTAGACCATAGTCTACCACTATTATACCCAGGCCACCTATATATTTTGAGCAACTTGATCTTGCATAAATGATGAATGCCTTCTTCCAAGCCCATAAATGGGGAGAGGTGTTTAATATCTCATAATGAGCTTTATTTAATTTGCATTTTTGGGCTTGTCTTTTTGTGCCTTGTGTGGTTATGTGTCAAATTGTGTTGTGTGATTTGAAATGTTCTAAGCATGTTTTGAAAAAAGAAAATTATTTGATTGTTTTGCATGTTCTACTATCTTGAGCCAAATTTGAACCCAATACCTCTCTCTTGAGAAAGAAAGCATCAACTAAGACCATCTTTTTTTAATTTAACATATGCATATAGTCAAAACAATTAAACCATGTGGCAAAACTAGACAAGTTTGTGCACAATTAAACATTATCAACCATTTTTTATGTCAAATAATGTTCGTTAGGGATTTTTATTTTTATTTTTGAAACACAACAAAAGACCTAACTTGACAAATCATTTGTACCCATGAGTCAAGCCCATTAATAGAAAGCTAACAAGAGTTTCACCTACACACCATTAAGTTTGAACCCATGACCTTTATGACATCCCAAGGTTACATAATGGGTTATTCCAATGAACCATCACCCCTAGGGTTTTGTTAGGGGGTGTTTAGTGTCTTGCATAAATGGGTGAAAATATAACCCCAAAAAGATTGTATGGAAACATTGCGTAGAGTATTTCATGGTCAAAGGAAAAATACAAAAGTGTTCAATAAGGCAACTAAATATTTTGTTTTCATAAAATTGCTTGTTTTACATTCCTCAAGCTATTTTTCTTGTATTGGAACAAATGGAAAGGGCAAAACAAACATAAAGTTTGATCCTTGATGAACTTTAGTTTGATATACTACTAGAAACTAATGACATTTTTAATCACCAACTAATGGTCCCTATTCACTCAAGTTTTGGTGCACATGCATGAGGCTAATGCGTACTTGAATAACATGTCATTTACAAGGTTTTTAAACTTTAAATTTTGGTCACAACTATTGATAATTGCATCTTTTGTTATTGAACATATTGCAATGAAGGTAAATGCATGGTAGTGTGGACAAAAAAGAGGCAAGAATTCCCTAATCTAAAAGTTCATTCCATTTTTATTTTTTTTTAACCCTAAGATGTTTTTTTAATAATGTAGCAACAATTCATCAATTTTAAGCAATTTTTTTCAATAATTTTTCTCACTTTTTAAAAGTTCATTTAATAAAATATGTTTGCAGAATCTCAATTCAATTCATGTTTTAAAAATATGAAATGAAAATTTAAAAAATATACATTTTTTTTACTAGGTAAAAGTTCATAGGTAATAAACTTCATTAGATATGAATTAATACATTTCAATTTTTCTTTCATTTTTACATTTTCTACCTAAAACCATGTCCCTAACAAGTTTTGAAGCTCATCATGGAACCAAACCACAATCCATTTGCTTAATGTTGGCACTATTGCAAATCTCGATTTTCAATTTCAAAAGTCCATAACTCCTATAATTTTATGATTTTTTTCATACCAATCATTTGCATTATATATATATATATACTAGTGCGAACCCGTGACCTTTGGTCACTGTGAGCTGCTTCTAAGCTCAAATTCTCCACATTTTACTTATTGCACAATGTGGGTATGGCTCTAGACTACAGCAGTAGTAGTGTGGTTGTAAGGATGATGAGCCATGGAATCAATCCAATGAGGAGAGCCTTCTTCACCAGCAAATGGGTTTTGACATTGTTGGGGAGAAGGAACAAATGTGATGAACCATTTTACTGAAGAAATGGTAAACCTTTTTTGTTGTTGTTGTGGTGTTTTTCAAACCGATCCCATGTTCTTCCACGGTTTGGTTCTTTGTGCAGCCACCATCCCATTGCTCGTGCTACAAAGTTGGAGAGGTAACCATCACTGCAACAAAGCAAATTGAAGGGTTCAATCAGCAGAGGGAGGGAGACAATTGTTACTGCAACAAAATCAAAAGCTTCAATCTGCAGAAAAAAAAAGAGAGGCATCCTTACTGCAGCAGATGAAGGGGTTCAATCTGCGGAGGGAGAGAGAGAAAGATATTCTTGCTGCAGCAAACCAAAAGGTT
>Ga0116231_10007520_pt1 | contig 19864 bp, 28 predicted proteins | sample S1TSphgellanicum_2_FD_89695 | JGI IMG/M metagenome (GOLD analysis project Ga0116231, IMG submission 89695) | Host-associated microbial communities from peat moss isolated from Minnesota, USA - S1T2_Fd - Sphagnum magellanicum MG | ecosystem: Host-associated > Plants > Peat moss > Unclassified...
CGTAGGTCGCGCCCGCCGCGTCGGCGAACGGCAGCAGAATGGCGTCGCTGGTGCCGAAACCCGCGATGGCGGCGGCCGGCGTGACGCTCGCCGACAATGTGCCGTTGGCGGCGAAATCGATGATCACGCCGCTGCCGGCTGCGCCTTCCAAGTTGAGCGTTCCCCCCGGGCCGATAAGCAGCGTGCCATTGCCGGAAACCGAGCCGACGCTCAGCGTGTCGCCGGAGGCCAAAGTCAGTGTTGACGCCCCCTCCAAATCGAGTCCGTCGCCGAGAACGGCGGCTGGACCTCCTCCGCCAGGAGGCGTGAGTATGGAGAGGCTTGCGTTACCACTGACTTCGACAATACCGTCCGAAAAAGTGGCGCTTTGGTCGAGTGCAAGGACGCCGCCGTCGCTAAGCATGACATTACCTGCGAAAGAGCCGCCCGACGAAACAGTAAGGGTCGATACATCGAGAGTTCCAGAGACCGAGGCAGTGGCGTTAATGCCGGTTACCGACAGGGACTGCAGAGTGCCACCGGACGCTTCGAACAAGCCCGAGTCCGCTATCGTCGCCTTGGCGATCGACAAAACGCCGCCGTTGAACGTGCTCCCTGCCATAACAGTTATTGTGCCCGGACTTCCATCGCCGTCGCCGCCGTCCCCACCAACGCTTCCTACTCCTGTTTCTTCCACTGCAGAGTCGATTGAAGCACCTGCCTCCAGTACCAATGGCGTACCACTGAGTTGCAAAGTCCCCGATCCAACTATCGCTCCGCCAATCGCTAGAGTGCAATTTGAGGGCGCCGATACAATGAGATCCGAATTCGCGTCCAAGACTAGCCCGTCAGCAAGAGTCATGATCGACGCACTGCCGGCTTGGCTTGGAGTAAGATTAAGGAATACTTGCCCTTGGATCTCAATAGTCCCCTGTGACAAGGTGCTCAAGTCGTCGAACGTAAGGTTTCCTTGATTGACAAGAAGAATGTCGCCGGTGATGCTCGCACCATCGGTCACCGTTAGTGCCGTCGTCGAGAGCGTTCCGGCGAACGCGGCAAAACCCGCAGGACCAGAGACCTCGAGGCTTTGCACGTCTCCACCAGTCGCGATCAGACCCCCTTGATCAGATAGGTTCGTGTCGCCCAGCGAAATAAGCCCGCAGTCAAGGAAGCTAGTTTGATCCACCGTCAGCGTGTTGTAGGCTGCCCCCCCTCCGGAGGCGTCCAGGCCTGACGACTGATCAACAAGCGACGGGCTGTTGGGATCGGTCTGTATAAAACCGTCGAGAAGCGTAATCTGTGCGTCATCGAGCGAGATCGTTCCGACCGTTGCGTCACCGAGCACCGTCGCCGTGGCATCGGCGAAGCTTGCGACATCGGTCTGTCCAGGGACAGTGCCCCCGCTCCATGCCGCCGGGTCATTCCAGTCGTCAGTGCTGTCGCCTGCCTGCCACGTGACAATACCCATACAACCCATCCTATCGGTCGCACGCAGTATCTCTGCCTCAGGTTTCAAAATTGTTTACATAGATTCCCCAGTTTACCAAAAAGAGTCCTTAGTAACCTGAAATTTATCTTGGGGGTCACGAATCCCGTCACTTGTGTACGACCCAAGTGTGGCTGCGATTCAGTAAGACTTCGCAGCGCTCACAGTTGCTAGCAATAATCGCGTCTCGTGCTCGCAAATGGAGTAGATTCCGCTCTTATTTACGCGTCAATCGCCTGGGTGATTGCTGACCCTAGCCATATTGTATGTTTCTTTTCAGACGCTGGACGGTCCGGTCGCGCAAGCGAATGAACTCAGCCTCGGCTACTGACGCGTGAGCGTCCGGTCTGCACGAGCATGTAGCTGCTCGCGGAGCGGTTACCGCCGGCGTCGGATCCCGCGAACAAATAATTCTTCCGGCCCAATGCGACGGGATGCATGCCATTCTCTGCGATATTATTGTCGATCTTCAGCCGGCTGTCAGTCAAGAACCGTGTCAGGGCACAGCGCCGATTGATGGTGTCGCGAAAGGCCGCGGCCAGTGCGGATTTGGCCGACAATTTGGCGCAGGTAGCTTCTGCCAAGATAAAGAACTCCTCGATCAGCAGAGCAGCGTCACGCCGATGCGCCACGTGTTCATCCGCCGGCTCGAACGCGGCTTTGGCTTCGATGGCGTATATCGCTGCAATCCGGTCCAGCGCCTCGCGGGCGACGGCGGATTTGTGATGCTCACATTGAACGAAGAATTCCCGTCTGCGATATCCCGAGCAGGCAACTTCCGTGATTGGTCCTGGCCTGGTCCATGCTTCATCATACAGTACCGCAAACTCGGCATGGGTGTCGGCCTGCAGAAAGCCGGTAAAATTGGCAAGATGTGGGGCCGGATGGCCGCCGGCGCGATCGGGGCTGTAGAAATACGCGCCGCCGGCGCGGCATCGCCGCAGAATGGCCGGTCGTCCCGCACATAAATCCATAGGCGCGCCGTGGCGGTGCGGCCGAGGCCGAGGCGCAGCACCGGAGCCGTAGTGTCGCACCGTGGATTTTGTCGCCGGCGAAGACGTGACGTCGGATCGCCTCGACCAGCGGATCGAGTAGCCAGGCTGCCTGGCCCACCCAGTCGCACAAGGTCGGGCGGTCGAGCGTCATGCCTTCGCGCGCGTAAATCTCGCACTGACGATAGATCGGCAAGTGATCGAGACCTTTGGCGACAAGCAGATGCGCCAAAGTGCCTGGCCTGGCGCGGCCGCGCCGCGTTGGGATCGCAGGCGCGGGCGCCTGGGTGATTGCGTCGCACGACGCGCAGGCGAATTTCGGCCGGACACGCCGTATTACGCGAAAATGTCCCAACACATAATCGAGCGCTTCATTGACATCCTCGCCCAGATGTTTTATCGCGCCATCACAGTCCGGGCAGGTGCAGGCACTATTATTGGCTGGCTTGATCACGACATCTTCGTGCGGCAGATGCTCGGGCAGAGGTTTGCGCCTGGGTTTGGCTCTGATGGGCCGCGGCGACCCTTCGCCAGGCTGCTTCTGGGGCCTCGAGTTCTTCCAGCTGGATTTCCAACTGCTCGACCTTGGCCGTGATGCGTTCAGAGGATCAGCCAAACTGCATGCGCCGCAATTTGGCGATCTAGAATTTCAGTTTTTCTATTTCCGGCTGTAGAGCTGCACTGCATTCTGTGTGGTAAGCCGTTCCCGCTGGCACGCCTGCGCAAAAGCGCGCAGGGTTGCGAGGTCATCCGACAATTCGGCGGTAGCGAGCGACATGTCTCAGTCTAGCAAGTCCTGTACTTACAGTACTGTGGTTCCTTCGATTCGGTGCCAAGTCAGATGAACGATTGTTTTCGCGCCGGTGTCAGTGTCATCGCGGCGTCGGTGATCGGCGGCCACTCTAAACAGCCACGCTCCAACCGCTTCGCGATCAGCCATAAGCCGCTGCCGTCCAATACAAGCCTTTGAAATAATCGCCACGCTTGCCGGGGAAACTGAACAGATGCTCGCTAAACTGATCGCCCTCGACGATGTCCTTGGCTTCTGCGGCTAGGCCATCGAACCCGTTGCGTAGATCAATCGGACGGCATGCCAGAAAGACTTTGGTTCCGAGTACGAGGCCGATCACGCCGCCCCTTTCATCGCACGCAGCAGGCGTGAGGGCGCCTTTTCGTCGACAAAAGCATCAACGCTGAGCCGCACGCCGCGAGCACGCGCGATCTCGATGCTGCCGGTACGTACGTCGCCGCGCGCTGCTTGCGCGGCCGCTTCATCTGCCAGCAGTGCCAACGAAGGTTTGGCCTGCGGCGCCGTCTTGCTCAGCACACCAACCGGCACAAAGATCACCGGTTCAGAGGCGCCCATCGCCATCGCCACCGCCGCGGCTTTGCGCGCTGACCGCCAATTATAGAGCAGGCTTTCCGGCAAACCATGCTGGAGCGCAACCAGGCGAACGCGCCCACCTTCCGCGTCGATCTCCGCCAACAGAGCGGCTTTCTACTCCGCTCGAAAAACCTGCCGCCGGCCCGCCGACGCCAGCACGTCCCCATTCGCCACAATCTACCTCCTTCTGGAGTCCAGACAGGGGTCTATGGAGTACACAAGGATTAGGTACAGCCGCCCGCGCCGCTACACGGCCGAGACCGGACGCTTACCATCACCCAGGTAGCCGCGCTCGATTACGGCTTACGGCCCTTGCGCGAGCACGGGATCAACCCGCGAGGGACCGCCTCTTTGCTGATCTGCCGTCCCGAGGGGCCGCGATATCGCGGTGCGTGGAATGAAAAACCGGCTCAGCGCGTCCGCTTCAGTCTTGGCTCAGAGACGGCGTATAGGATGCGTCTAGCCACGCCGGACATCGGCGTCCGAGGCGTGGCATTAGGAGATGTTAACGCAAAATAGGAATGGGCGGCCCGTCGTTCCCAAGGTAGGTCTGTCCCTCAGCCGTTGGGTTGAATTCCTTCAATCCAGCTCCAATCCAGGCGAAGAGCCTGTTTTTTGGTTCCGGCCTGGAGCATCCAAACCCATGGCGCGGACGGAGGAGCTGGAGCAGCGCAGCTGCCCAAAGCCACGTGCAGCGCGCCTTTCAGGGCTAGTATGCAGAGTACCGGACCTACCTCACAGTCAACAACCATGGCATATTCGCGGCCGGCCGGTCGATAAACAGCTTATGGCACTAGGGCAGCGACCGCGCGTGCGGCGGCTATCACGTTAACCCTGGTATCCAGCGCTTTTTCATATGCCGTCGCACCACGAACCGCATAGCTGCTGCAGGACGTACAATGTGAAGTGGACTCCATCTTGCTGCCGAGCAAAGTCCCGAGTCGCCAGCGCTTTCATGGCGACTTGACGGGACGCGACAGGCGGACGGTCCGCGCCCATCCCGGCAACAAATTGTCTCGGCGATGTTCTGCTGGGTCACAGCTAGAAATGAACGTGCCGGGCGTGTCGAGTGGACCCGGTGGTGAACGCTGTGCCCTCCCAAAGCGACGACTAGCACGAACCATGCCGAAAGGCGGATCCTCCAGACCGCACAGCGCATAAAACAAAAAAACTTCCCCACGGTATTGTGGTCCTGAGCGAATCCCGTTACGACTCCGGACTGGCGTCGCAACAGATAAGGAGACGAGCATGCCTGATTACCGCTTCGTTCTGCTCTATAGAAGACAAGACGGCATAATCGCGATTCAGATGGGGTGCCGCGATTACAATCACGCCTGCACGGTCGGCAGGCGACTCACCCTTCCACCCCATGGTCACGCCCAGGTATGGGCGGGCAGCCGCTTTGTCCAGGTTGTAGAGGCCGTAATGGAAATGCGGCAGGGCGCTGAGCAGGTGCCGGTCGTCGCAAACGACCGCGTATGTCTCGTTACGCCTGTGCAAGCGAAGCGTAGAAGCAAGACCGAGGTCGCGCCGGCCCGGGCCAGTGCACTCGTCCCAGACACTCTACCGTGTCGTGCCAGCCACCGCGCGAACGCCGCGAATAGGAATAATTGGGTTTTACTAATGGTAGTAGGACTGGCCGCGCTTACTGTGCCGCTGTTAACCAGCAGCCCCTAAATAAGCAAAGGTTCGTCAACTGACAATCACTAAAGTCAGCACTCAGCAACTTTCTTATGCCACGTTGTTGTTATTAATTCTCTTCCACCACGAGGGCTGGGAAGCGCAATGGCAGATGTAGCACAACTTCGCATCACCTTGGCAGAAAGTCGCGACAGCGTAACGCTGGAAGTTGTTCTAAATGACGAAGTCAAAGCTTACTGCATGTTAACCGACGCCGAGCAGCTAGATAAATTCATCAACATTCTCGGTGCCATAAGGGAGCGAATGAACGATCGAATTCCCGAGTCCCTCGACCCCATTCCTCGTCTTCGAGTTACGCATTATCCCAATTGGTGGCTTTTTGACCCAACCGACAAGGGGCAGACCCTGGCGCTACGGCATCCTCAATTCGGATGGCTAGGATTCTTGTTTTCTCGAGACGTAGGAAAGGTAGTAGCAGAACTTCTTTTGAGGTCTCACATTTCAACCAAATAGGCTTTTCCTTATGTACCAACGACAGAGGTGATCTTTCTCGTCAAAACAGCACTTTACTTCTGCCAAGTTTATCCACAGCCGGTTGGGTTCATCATGCGTCGTTGACGGGTTCTCGCTCAGGGAGGGCGTGGTCCGACCAAGGTGACGTCCCGCCAACCAGGACGAAAATTCACGCCGCCGTAGCCCCACCTTAAGTGATCATAGTAAAATCCGTCACCTTCCGTCAACGAGTATTTTGGATGCGACACAACGATTCGGCGCATATTCCTAAGCTCGGCCGCTCGGACCGGCCAAGGCTCATAATCGAGAATAGTGCGGCCAGCCCCAGCGGCTCGGCCTGACGCCCAAGCGCAAGTTAGCGGCCAGGCTCGATCATTGATTTACGCTGAGCAAGCCCACTTTGCTGAGCGCATCCGCCAAAAAGTCATACTCCAACGTTAGCTCTTGGACCTTCGAATGAACCACATTGACGTCTAGCACCTAGGCGGCCTCAACCGGTTCGCCACGGAACACCCCTACGCCGCCGCCGAATACCTGAGTCCGCCGAGCGGTAATCTGGTTGGAGTGAACATCATGCTGCGCCAGTTTGGCCGGCGTCTTTTGCCTTTAGAGGCAGCCAGTGCTATGTGTACTGGGCTTGCCCGAGGCAGGGGGCGAACGCCGCAATTATGTTTGACGTTAATGGCGACTCGAAGTGTGTGTACCGACGGATCGAAGTTCTGACGGGACCGGACCGGCGGCGATGGTCGGCAGAAGAAGAGGCGTCGTGGATCGTCGAGGAGAGTCTGTTCCCTGGGGTTCGAGTCACCGATGTTGCGCGGTGTTGGCATCTGGCCCGCAGCATGTGAGCCGTCGCATTGCAGAATGCCGCGATCGTTGCCGGACGATGTGTCGGCATGGATGCGGACACCCCCGATGCCAGGCGCGCGATCAGCCAGATTGAGACAGACCGCCGCTTGACGAGCTGCACCGATAGTTCGCCGTGCAACCTGGCAAAACTACCCGCCTGCAGCACCACCGCGGACGCGATCAACTATGCGCTCATGCACTGAGATGGGCTGGTGGGCTTTCTCGATGATGGCCGCATGACCTAGAAACTAACGACGTCGAACGTGCGATCCGCCCGGTGACCTTAAGCAGAAAAAATAGGCTTTTACCGCCAGCGATGACGGCGGGGTAAACTGGTCATGCTGGGCGTCGCTGATCGAGACGTGCAAGCTGAACGATGTCAATGCGCTCACCTGTATGATTGACCGGCTCACCCGGCGGGTGAATCGCTGGCCAAAGAATCACATCGATGAGCTAATGCCCTGTCACTGAGCACCACCAACCGCTGACCGCACCACGGTCCGAGGTCACCGCTTACCTAGTTTTCCCGGCGAGCTCTCTAGACAAAAGCGGGATAAAAGGCAACTGTTTGGCTAGCCTTTTCATGAAAGCATGCCAGCCCGATGTTAAGCCCGAATCTGTTCCGTCGCTTATGGAAGAGCCAGGCCACTGAAAGGCCTGCGGCTATCATAGCGCCTGCGGCCAGCCTCCATAGCCACAGGCTGCTCTTCGGTCCTCAGAAGTCTGAAGATGACCTGGGCAATTCTAGCCTCTCAACTGTCGTAATCGTTGGTAACTGCATAGCAGAGGGGATCGCGTTCGGCCTGTCGTCTGCAGAAGAAGCAAAATCGAAATTCCGCTTTGTCCCTATCCCGTTGCATCTCCGCTCTTTGAATGATCAAAAGTCGCTGGCTTTGATCGCCGAAGCTAGCCACGTTTTCGTGCAACAGCTCGGAGCCATCGATCTGCACCTTATTAGTTCGACCATGGCTACAGACGCGAGGATGTTTCCCTTTCCAAGTCTAGTACTCCGCAACCTTTGGCCGTTCGATTCAGATAATGGGTATCGCGATGACGTGGCGCAGGCGTTCCCCGAGGGCCGGATACGCCATTTCGACGGCGCACTTGCCAAACTAAGGGAGATCGAACCAGATAAAAAAAAGAGGATCTTACGCTACCGCGAATTAGATTTCGATTTTGCGAAAAAGGTCAACAGCACCGCTGACACGCAGCGTCAGTTCCTAGAACAGATCGATGCGAGGGCGGATTGGCGTATTGGTCGCTTCATTGAGGCAAACTATCGGCAGCGTCAACTTTTCTATAACTCAACCCATCCTTCCGAAATTGTCTTCCAAGAACTTTGCGAATATTGCTGGCGAAAGCTTGGGCTGTCCGATACTCCGCCAACCTTCACCGGCATCGATAGTTGGAAAGTCTGGAGCGTCCCCGTTCATCCAGGGATAGCGCGTCAGTTGGGCGTGGAATGGGCACACGAAACCACTCGCTACACATATTGCACTCTCGGCGACATCACCTGGCACGAATGGGTCGATGCCTACGTGGATTCCTTCGGATGAGGCCTCGAGACTCATGGACACCGAACAGTGCGTAGGGCGCTGCGCGTGCATCCGGTATATACCGATCCAGGAACTCGGCCTGAAACCCTCTTCCCTGAGCGGATTTATTAACGTATGCACCATACGTCTGCCGCTACCGGAAGACAGTGTGAAGCTGCTAGTATTTTGTTACGTTCTGCTCGGAGCCGAGCGGCCCATAACGTCTAGTTACCGTACCGCCCCTTAGAGCATGCCAACTCGTTAAGACTGGCTTAATCACTTCAACAATTTCGTTTGCATCTTGCCCGTATAGATAAATGAGACAATGGCCACAGCCCAGCTCATCCCCATCGAGTATTCCGACGTTATCACGTATCAAGAGTTGCGCGATCTTCTGCTCTATTTCATGTATCGATTCGATTTCCTCTACGTAGCCGAATTCATTTGAGATGGCCACTCGGATAATGACAGCCTGTTCTGCCTCTGTCACAGATATATCTCCATTGCGAATGTCCGAGCGGCTTCTGTATAGTCGAACGCGGTCACGATTAGACCCCCACCACCGTAGACAATGCGCTCCGCCCACTCAATCATACCGCACCCCCACAGCCCGGGACAAGTGGTTTCCAACCCGAACTTGGGGAAGACCCCGCGGTTGCAGGACCAACCGCTTGTTGATCCTGCAACCGCGGGGTTATCGTCAAGACAAGCCAAAATGATAACTAACGCACGAACTCGTCATTGCTAGGGCAGAACGGGGCGACTGTCAACGACGCCCATGTCTTCTGTGGCTAGCTCGTGACCTGTCCGGGTTTCGTAGCTCGTGAAGTGTCCCGTCATGTTGGCTCGCAGGAATGGGGGTTTTCATGGACCGGGCACGCATTCACGAGGGAATACGTCGGATGCGTTTTTCGAGCATTCTGGAGCGCAGCGAGCGTTCGGAGTTTAGCCGGATGGAGGCGGCCGAGTTGCTGGGATCAGCGAGCGCACGTTCCGGCGATGGCGTGACCGGTATGTGCAGGCGGGGGCGGCGGGTCTGGCGGACCTTCGCTGAGCCCCTCGCAGCAGCGTGCGCCGGTGGCCGAGATCGAGCGGATGCTGGGGCTGTATCGCGCGCTCTATCGCGGCTTTACGGTCAAGCATGTCCACGAGCAGCTGGCCAAACAGCATCAGTGAACGCTGGGCTACACGGTGACCAAGCTGCACCTGCAGCACAGCGGCCTGGTACAGGTCGCGACGAAGCGCTTAACGCACCGCAAGAAGCGGCCACGCTGGCCGCTGATCGGCATGATGCTGCATCAGGACGCCTCGACGCATGCCTGGCTGCCCGGCCAGGCCGGCAAACAGGACCTGGTGGTGACCATGGATGACCGACCAGCGCGATCTATTCGATGTTCCTGGTGGACGCGGAAGGCACGGCATCCAGCCTGCGCGGTATCGCCGAGGTGGTCGCGTCACATGACCTGTTCTACTCGCTCTACACCGACCGGGGCAGCCATCGTTTTACCGTAACCGATGCGACAGGGCCACCTGGCGGAGCGCCCACTGCGCCCGCCATGCTGGTCCGGAGGCGTCGCGCGAGGCGCCGTCGGAATCGATGTGCTCGACCGAGGCAGCCGCGCCGTTCGGAACTGGAGACGAGATTGCGGACCGAGACCTCATAATGCCCATGATAATGCGCGCATCAGCACAGGCACCAAGGCGCTCGTCACGAGCGCCGCAGCCCGGCGGTTCAGGCCGAACGGTCGGCGTCCCTGACCCGTTGGGGCATCCAGAACTCCCTGATCGCGATGATCATGGGCGGGATGTCGTGATAGACCTCGCGCAGGAATTTCTCGGTTTCCGGGCCTTCGCGCGGCGGTTCGAGCATGGGATGTCCGTGCCCATCGACGCAGTGGACGAGGATTGGGAGGAGCAGCCCGTGTTCGATCCGATTGAGATCGAACAGCGCGCTCCAATCCTTCCGGCGCAAACCAAGCCCGGCGAGGAAGCCCATGCACGGGGGTCCGGTAGCAACGGAACCAAAACTTCGATTCAGCCCTCATCGTCAGTGTTTTGGGGGTCGCGCAGCGGCCTAAGTTCGCCGCGAGCAACTTGATCGGGCAGGATGAAGGCGTAGCGGCCGAGCATATTGATGTGGTCGAAGCCGAGCGGCGACAGCCTGGCCACATCTTCTGCGCGCACGTCAAAGCCCTCGATGCGGAGCTGGTTCAGCACCGCGTCCATGTAGATCGTGTTCCATAGCACGATGACGTTCACCACCAGACCGAGGGCGCCGAGCTGGTCTTCCTGGCCCTCGCGATAGCGCTGCCGCAGTTCGCCACGCTTTCCGTGGAACACGATGCGGGCGAGCTGATGACGACCTTCGCCGCGGTTGAGCTGCACCAGAATGCGCCGCCGGTAGGCTTCGTCGTCGATGAAGCGGAGCAGCTAGAGCGTTTTTATCAGCCTGCCGAGTTCTTCGAGTGCGCGCGCCAGCTTGGTCGGACGGTCCTTGGTTTGTAGGGTCCGGATCAGCCCAGTGGCTTGGACGGCGCCAAGCTTGAGCGAGCCGGCAAGGCGCAGCAGGTCCTCCCAGTGCTGGATAATCATCGCGACGTTGATGCGCTGGGCGGCCAACTCGTCCAGTGCGCCATAGTCGGCTTTGCCATCCACGCGCCAGAACCGGGTGCCGCCGATGTCGGCCAGGCGAGGACTGAACTGGTAACCGAGGAGGTGGAAGATGCCGAAGATCGTGTCAGTATAAGCGCCGGTATCGGACATGATTTCGGTTGGCTGCAGCTCGGTTTGCTGCTCCAGCACAACCGAAAGCAGCGTTAGGCTATCACGCAGGGTGCCCGGCACGGTGATGCCGTTCAGCCCGGTGAACTGGTCAGAGACGAGATTGTAGAACGTGACCCCGCGCTCCTGGCCGAAGTAGCGCGGATTGGGACCCGAATGGATGGTGCGGACCGGCACCACGAAGCGTACGCCATCGGCGGATGCCACGTCGCCGCCGCCCCAGGCACTGGCGAGCAGAATGCGGTTCTGAGCAGCGACCAGGGTAGCGTTTGATCGTGTCAGGGTTTCCGCGCGTATGTAGTTCTGCCGCACCCAGCTCAGCCGCGAGCGTCGCAGTGCCGGGTTGTCACGCCGGATCAGCGGCTCGAAGCCGGTGTTGCAGGCTTCCGCCACCAACACGGCGCAGATGCTGGTGGCGACGTCGCCGGCCCGTGCGCCGCCCTCGCTGGCATGGGTGAACCCGCCCGCAAAGCCAGTGCGAGTGTGCATCTCCAATAGCAACTCGGGCAGATCCACCCTAGGCAGGCGCGCGGCGACCGCAGCCTTGAGCGCAACCAGACTGGGCGGCTCGTCCAGCTTGTCGAGAGCGGAGAGGACCAACTCGGCGCCATCTACCTGCACGGCCGCGTTCTTCGGCAGGTTGGCCGCGGTGTCCCGGTATGCCGCGTCCAGGCGCTCGGCCAGCCGTGAAACCTCGGCCGGTGCATCGGTTGAAAGTCCGAGCGTGCGGCAGATCGACGGCCGCGCTGCTCCCAAGCTTGGCCATCCAACAAGCCGATCCGCGGGTCGGCGTAGCGCAAGCTGGGCGCCGCGAAGAGATCACGTCGCCGAATTCCGGTCCGCATGGCGTCTAGCAGGCAGAGGCGATAGCCAAGGCTGTCAACACCGCCATCCGTGGCTTTGACCTGTCGCTTCCAACCGCTCGGCACGAAGTCGAGCGGCGCCGAGGGCGCCGGGCCACGTCCGCTCGTGCTCCGCAAATGCAAGACCGCATCAAGTGCCGGCTGGCCGGCCGGTGTGGCGCCAAGCGCCACGGACCGGAGCATGGCGGGCAGGAACCGAAGCTTCCCGGTCTGAGCACGCAACTCGGTGAAGTAGAGATCGCCGGGCGGTCGGACGATGGCGTCGATCTGCTCCAACGCCGCCGCCAGTGTCGCACGCGGCACGATGGCGAACGCGGCCTTGCGCACCGCATCGTCTTTCACCGCTTCGTCCATCAGCACGCCGCCTGCACGGCGAAGCTGGAGGGCGGCGGCATCAAGATCGCGGATGGTGCGCAGCCGGGCCTTCTTGCCGACCTTGGCAGCGTCATTGAACAAAGCGGTGACCACGATGTCGAACAAGTCGAGCACATCGTCTTGCGCAGTCGCTTCCAGCGTCCGCACGAAGGCGAGCAGCGTCGCCATGCGCCGCTCCAACGGCATTCGCGCTACAGCCTGCGCTTTTGCAACGCTTGCAAACAGGGCAAGCGCCGTTACCCGGCCGGCCGGCACATGGTGAATGGTCGGCAGGCCACTGGTCAGCACACGCACTTCATCGAGCCGGCCGACGGCTCGGGACAGCTCGGCACCGCTGCGCAGGTAGGGGCCATCACGCAAGCGGTCGAGCGCGCTGGGGCGGCCTCCGTCGCCAGCGACCAGTAGAGCGTCAAGCCGCCTCCGCTGCTCGCGCGTCACGTCGCGGGCGAGGGATCGCCAGAGCCGGCGGGCGGCCCGGGTGCGAATGCGGGCGACCAGGCGTTCCAGGGCGGATGCGCCCGGCAGTAGCACCTTCTCTGTAACCAGCCAGACGGTCGCGCGATCAAACAGAACACTTGGCCGATCTGTGCCCGTCCAACACAGGGCATAAAGCCAACGGGTCAGGCGGAAGCGGGCGAGAGGATCGGTGAACTCGCGATAGCCGAAACCGGCGCGGATTTCCCTGGCGTGCTGCCAACGGACTCCGCCCTCGCGATACTGGGCGAGACAAGCCGGGTCTGCGATCCCGAGCTGGCGCGCCATATCGCCGGCCACACCGGCAGGCACGTCAACTGGATCATCCAGAAAAGTGCCCAAGAACCGCACGGTGCCGAGCTGTACGGCGAACCCCAGGCGCATATGATCCCAACGCTTGGCACTGGCCAGCTCACGGTCAGCGTCATCCAGATGGAAATGTCGGGCCAACTGATCGGAGCTGGGCTCGCCGGCGTAACGGCCATATCGCCGCTCCTGCTCCGATGTCAGGAATGAGACCGGCACCTGTCGATTTCAGCGGCCAAGAAGTTTTCGGGCGCGCGGCTTGGCGTGCCCCTCGCCATCGACGTAGGCATAAAGCGTGCTGATCGAAACGCCGAGCTGCTCTGCCACGTCAGCGGCGACGTTGCTCCGGTCCGCCATCATCGTCATTGCCGTCCGCAGCTTGGCGCGGGTCATCAACCGCGGCCGGCCGCCGGTTCTGCCACGGGCGCGCGCCGCGGCTAGCCCGGCGATGGTGCGTTCCTTGATCAGATCCCGCTCGAATTCGGCGAGGGTGGCGAAGATGCCGAATACCAGTCGCCCGGTTGAGCTTGTTGTGTCGATACCTCCGGTCAGGACTTTCAAGCCGATGCCCTTGCTCTGCAGGGTGTCCACGAGTTTGACGACATGGCCAAGCGACCGACCGATGCGGTCGAGTTTCCAGACAACCAGCGCATCCCCCGACCGAAGATGGTCTAGCGCTCGGCTGAGCCCAGGCCGTTCGGTGACCGACCCGCTGCAGATATCTTCATAGAAACGGTCACAGCCGGCACCCACCAGAGCGTCGCGCTGCAACGCCAGGTTCTGCTCGGATGTGGACACGCGCATGTAGCCGACCAGCATCGTTCCGGCCCTTGGTTGCAGAAACCTAGCAGAGCATGGTTTATAGGCTGAAGATAGATGCATGGGTTTGTGCAGGACGGCGGGGCCGAGCATGGGCTTCATCGCTCAGGCAGGCGGGCAGTGCATTAAACGAAGGTTTTCTGCTAAACACACCCATCGCAAAGGCCTGTCTGAATGGGGTTCCATGACCGCGAGTACGAAGTTCGTGTTGCGCTAAGTGACCCGACCGCGGTGCCTCCGTGGGTTGAGCGTGTATGGGCTAAGATAGCTACTGCGCTCGAGCCGCTGATCCAATCTGCTCGTGACAAACCTGCTGTTCGCACAACACAATTATCTATTGGACCCGGATCTCCTAACCAAAGAGCTGTTTCATTTGGCCGCATCGGGTGGAACAAACTAGGTGCTTCAAAATGGACGCACAAGGAGGACGGCCAACTTCTATCCGGCGATTTGGCGCAGTTTCTAACATGCGAAGTCTGGGCTCCATCATGGACAATGTGCGAACGCGAAGGAAAGCCGCCCGATATATTCTTTGCGGTTAGCAACGACGCGAGAACCGGAGATCCTTCAAAGCCAAATGGAAGCAATCGCTACGGGTCAACATGCATACTGGCAGTCGCCCGCGATACCATGACGGACAGCCGCTATCGAACGGACACTGCCTTCAGCGGTGTAACGCTGGCCTTGCCAAGTGTCTTAGGAGCCGGTTGCACTAGGCCTTGGGGCATGCCCTTCGGTAATGGCTTCGCTACCAACGTGATACAAGATCTCACCATGGGCGGGCTCTTCATTCCTGGCCCTCGTCAAAACCAGCCTCCATCCCTCGCTATGCTCAAGGGCAACTGGCAAGCGGCTTAACGAATCGAAGTTTCGGTTCCGTTGCTACCGGACCCCCTGCACCAGGGCTGCGCCAGCACCGTTCCGTCGTCGGACTTCTCGAAGATCGGTGCGTGCCGGCTGGGCGCGACCGACAGGCCCTGGCTGATCAGGTTGAAGCGCGCCGCAATCCCCTGCATCGCCGCCAGCGTCGGGCCGGCAGCTGTGGCGATGCGTCCGTGTTCTCCGAGCAGATCGACGAACCACTCGTCGGCTGGGATGGAGCACGGCCCGATGATGATCGCGGTCAGATAGCCGTCGAGCATCGACACGCCGTCCACCCGGGGCTGTGGCTTGAGCGCGCGCAGCCAGACTTGCAGCTGCTCCAAACGCATCGCCGGCTCGGCCGCGGCCGGGCGGACTTCACGCCGCCGCCGTGGCGGAAGCCTCGCGCGCGGCTTTCCAGTTCCACGGCAGCAGATCGCCCAGCGCGTTGACCTTCGTCGCGCCGGAGACGATCCGCTCCAGCACGTCGGCCAGATAGGTCTGGGGATCGATGCCCAGCAGCTTCGCCGAGTTGATGAGCGAGGAGAGAATGGCCCAGCGCTCGCCGCCCGTCTTGGATCCCGCAAACAATGCGTTCCGGCGCCCAAGAACGATCGCGCGCAGGGCGCGCTCGACGGTGTTGTTATCGGCCTCGACACGTCCGTCGTCGAGGAACACGGTCAGCCCGGCCCAATGACCGAGCGTGTAGCGGATGGCTTCGGCGAGCTTGGACTTGGCGGAGATTTCCGCCAGGCGCTCCGTGAGCCACTGCTTCAACGCCTCCATCAACGGCTTGGTCTCGGCCTGGCGCGTCGCGCGCCGGTCCTGCGCGCTCGTGCCGCGAATGCGCGCCTCGATCTCGTAGATCGCGGCGATCCGGCGTACGGCCTCGAGTGCCACCGGATCCCGGCGGGACTTATGCAGGTCGAAGAACTTCCGGCGCGCGTGCGCCAGACAATAGGCGAGGATGATCTGGCCCGCCGTGCGGCCCGGCCTGGCGAGCGCTGCATAGGCGGCATAGGCATCGACCTGCAGCACACCGCTGAATGGACCGAGATGTTCGGCGATATGACACCCTCGTCGATCCTCGGCGAACAGATAGACCACCGCCGGGGACATCGGTCCTTTCCATGGCCGGTCGTCAACCGCGTAGCACCAGATGCGCCCGATCCGGGTTCGCGGCCGCGCGCGATCGAGCACCGGGAGCGGCGTGTCGTCGCAGAACACTTTGGTCGAGGACAGAATGGTCTTGGCCAGCAGTGCGTGTAGCGGCTTCAACCACCAGGCGGCCCGATCAACCCAATGCACCAGGGTGGACCGATCGTTTGCCTCCACGCCATGTGGCGCTCTCGCATCGGTTACGCCATTTCGGCCAATGCCTCGTTCTCGCCACGCAGTTCGAGTTCCAGTGCAGCAAGTTTCCTGCTGCTCGCCAGGGCATCCTGCCAAGTTGCCGAAACCCGCGATCGCATCGCACGTCCAGGCATCCAGCGCGGTCGGGGACATCATGCTCGCAATACTAGGCAGCGCGCGGACTGGCGTTCAGCCTGGCGGCGGCGATCACCTCCTCCAGTCGTGCCGCCGGCGTCCGGCGCCGCGGCTGGGCGCCGGATGCGCGAGTGAGACGCTTCGCCCGCGCAGCGCTCCAGTGTCGCGTCACTAATTCCGAACTTGTTGGCGACCTCTGTAAGGGCTAACTCTCCGGCGGAAGCCGACGCGCAACCACGCGCTCTTTAAACTCCACGCCGTATCGAGTCCTCTCCGTTCTCCATCGTTCCCACGGATCCCAATTATACCCGGGCGGCAACTTCTCTGCCACAGGGAGAAAACCGACAGGCAGGTTACGATCCAAATGGGTTGCTGCTTAATCGTAGGCGCCAAATCCATCGCCCGGACCACCGTCAGCCGCCGGGGCATTGGGCGCTTTTCCCCGTGGCTCCGGATGCCGAAGTTGCCAAAGACGCTGGTGAGCTAGCGTCAAGCGCCTGGTTCCCATCGAGAGCTGATTTAGAAGCACTCTCGGCTCGCCGGGTTCAAAGCGCTGAAGCTCCGCGGCGTTAGTCTCAAGTTCCCCGTACAGCTTGAACGCTAGTTCGATCTTTCTGGCATCACACGCGGCGTTGAAGTCGGCCATAAGAAGGTCACCGTATCGACGTTGAGGCACATTTGGATCCATGGCCCACGAAGACAAAGACTCCCAGCTCACCACTGATCGAGGAACTTCGACAGACAAATCGACCTCGTATGATCCAAAAGCGAATTGCAAGAGACAGGGCAGTTCTGCAATACGGGTGCACAACAAAAAGTCGGCCAATCGTTCATGGCTCGTTGGAGCGTAGTCTTTTGTAAGAGAACGCCGACCTGGCCGGGCGCGCGTGTTGAACGCAAGTCTCACAAGCGTCTGACCGGTGTCGGATCGGAATTTTTCTCGTAAGATCACGCGCCACTCCCCATGTGCGACTATTGCGACTATGACAAGAAGAAAAAGCGGGGCAACTAGAACACACGCGCACGCAGCCAGTATTCTAGAAAAAAGCGTCCGTCGCGGCGGTCCGAGCCCATGGGGCCGGACATCTATTCTGCATTTGGATCGGAACATTAGTTTCCAACTTCAGCAAGTGAATTGCGTTTCCGAGGCACTTACGACGAAGAATTTTATCTGCATCAGACTCAAGTTGTACTAGGGCGGCTTGCTTTCGTGTTTCAAACCGATGGGTGGTTTGGACCGGCATAAGGACCCGCCCAGGTTGCAAAGACAAAAGGCGCTCTATCGAGGTCGGTTTCATATCGTAACGGACTAGGTTGTCAAGTCGTTATTTTTGCTCAAATGTGGGGTGTTGGGTTGGGCTTGGCGGGTAGGTTGAGGTTGTCCCGACAACTGGATAGGTTGCAAGGCGTTGACACATAACCAGTACGTAGGCGTTTCAACTACTTACACGGAGTGGTATTCGTTCGACCACATCGATCGTCTGGGGCTTGCAAGTCGGGAACGGTTTCAACTCCGCGACGCTCATGCTGATCAGTTATGACGCAGAGTCTGAACCGTCCCTCGAATAATCCATATTGAGTCAATGGGTTAAATTTTGGTCAGCCTTTAAGAAGAGGAGCTCCCTTGGCGAGAGGCCGGTAAAGGGGCCACGACCATGTGGGCCGTAAACTCAAACTTTATCGTAGAAGAGCCGCCCTGATCGTGTATGGTGCTTCTGTTGGCCATCCGGCGGAGCAGTACGTGATATGAGCGAGGATAATATTATTTTAGCCCACCAGGCTGCACCTCCAAATAAAGCTACACGCCTTTTGCTCTGTCTAATCCCGACGCGATACCGGACAGGGTGCCGGTCCTACATACAATGGCAGTACATTTTATTTACGCTTAGCGCCGTCGGCTCCGTGGCGACGGTCGCGCTTGTAGTCCTCGGCAAGAAAGCTTTAGCGCTGTGGTTTTTTGTAGCTTTTATGCTCTTCCTCGGCGCACTTTTCGTTCGCGCATTTAGTAAGTGGAGGTAGAACTACGCAACGTTGTCCGTTTAAGCTGTACCATATGTTCATGCTTACCTAACAACTGCTCGCCGCCGGTAGAATGGGGTTTGCGCCGATGCGTCAGGTTAAGGGCAGACAGCGCGTCTGAAGGACCCGATCCGCCGCGCTCCCTGGCTTAGATTCCTCGGGTAAGCGCCACCTGGCTGGTCTCGTTCCGACGCTCGTCAACGCCCGAGATGTCGCGACTAGCCGCTGGATTGACTTAGAATGTTTGCACGCCTATTCATATTCCGATACCGTTATGTGTTAGGTGCGGCGAATGTGGTACCGTCGATCAATATCTGTGGAGGAGCGGTATGACAAGCAGCAGTCGGCTCCTCGACCTATGATCTCGCTGCCGGATCTTCCAGAAACCGCGGAGCGGGCAGCCGAGCTCGTCGTTTGTTCGCAGCGGTCCGCTAGGTGTCTTACAGTGTCTGACTATCGCGCCGGTCAGCCTCCGTTTTTGAGCGAGGGGCCGCTCGGGCATCGCGAACGTATGCGCGACCGCCTGCTCGAACGCGGCTCCGATGGGCTTGCCGATTACGAGTTGCTCGAAATGCTCCTGTTTCTCGGTCAGCCGAGGGGTGACACCAAGCCGGTAGCCAAGCGTCTGATCAATCACTTTGGCAGCTATGCCGACGTACTTCGCGCAGACGTCAAGGGTCTGGAGGAGGTTCGCGGTATCGGCCCTGATAGCATCGCTGCTCTCAAGCTGGTGCACGAAGCCGCCGTGCATCTCGCGCGCTCCGAGGTAAGGCACCGCCAGATACTTGGAAACGGGGACCAATTGATGGAGTATCTGCAAACTGCCATGGCGTGCGAGCTTGGGGAGCAGTTCCGTGTGCTGTTTCTTGATACCAAGAATCAGCTCATCGCCGATGAGATGCAGAGCAATGGCACCACCAAACACACTCCGGCCTACGTGCGCGAAGTCATCTCTCGAGCAGTGGAACTGTACGCAGCCGCGTTAATTTTTGTGCAGAACCATCCAAGCGGGAATTCGACCCCTTCCATGGCTGATATAGAAATGACGAGCCACATGCAATGGGCTCTGCAGTCAGTGGGTATTTCGCTTCACGATCATATCATTCTCGGCACCGGTTGTTGGACTAGCCTCAAGAAAGAGGGTCTTATTTGAGCCCGGCCGCGTCATCTCATGAAGATGACTGCCTGCGAACCGACAAGGCGCAGCAGATCTTCCCAATGCCACGCTATCAGGCTGATGTTTATCCGTTGCACGGTGACGTTGCCCAGCAGCGCGCGATACTCGGCCTTTCCCGTTACGCGCGCCAGAATCAGCTGCCGCCACTGTCGGCCAGATGGGAGATAGACTGGTGGCCTAGTAGGTCGGAGGTGCGGAAGATCGTGTCGGTGTATGCCGCCCGTGTCGGCCATGATTCGGTCGGCTGCAGGGCTCGGTCCGTTGCTGGACGACGGAGAGCAACACCAAGCCGTCAAAGCTGTTGAAGATAAGATGAGGAGTC
>Ga0116231_10007521_pt1 | contig 19864 bp, 20 predicted proteins | sample S1TSphgellanicum_2_FD_89695 | JGI IMG/M metagenome (GOLD analysis project Ga0116231, IMG submission 89695) | Host-associated microbial communities from peat moss isolated from Minnesota, USA - S1T2_Fd - Sphagnum magellanicum MG | ecosystem: Host-associated > Plants > Peat moss > Unclassified...
CACACTCAAATCGGACGTCGGGAAGAGGTCGATTCCCGACTTTTAGTGGTCGGGAGTCAAACTGCCAGTTTGACTCCCGGCCCTTCTTTTGCCCATAACTTGGGCTGCAGATGTCCGAATTGCTAATGCGAGGGCATTTTCGATATCTATGTTTCAAGGCCTTTTCAATAACATCAAGAACACCCCAATGCGAGCTGTTTTGCCCCTTTCTGTCGAGCTCTGAACATTCGAGAGTCCCGGAAGACTCCCAACCTCCAACTTTTCCAAGTGTTGGGCTTCACCCCCACACTTGGCCAAAGTGGGGTTGCGACACTCCCGAGACTTTGCACAATCATAACCTTTTTGTTCAAACCTTCGATTAGGTTGAGGTCTAAAAAAAAACTATAGCTCTCCTTGAGAGCTTTCCAACGATGTGTCGCACTTCACCTGCACGCACCAAGGTCAGGTCGATTCTTGATTTTTAGTGGTCGGAAGTCAAATTGCAAGTTTGATTCTCGGCCTTTCTTTTTGCCATAACTTGTGCTGAAGATATTCAAATGGCCAATGTCAGGCCATTTTCGACATTTACACTTCAATAGCTTTCCAATGATATAAAGAACACCCCAATGTGGGGTGTTTGGACCCGTGCAATCGAACTCTGAAGTTTCGGAAGTCCTGGAGGACTCCCAAGTCCCAACTTTGGGAGTGTGAGTTTCATCTTCACACTCTCACAAGGTAGGGTTGCGACAATTAATTTTTCACAATAAAAATAGACATATTATAACCTTTGGTAACAAATAACAACAAGTCTTCCATGAACTTATTTTGTTTGTGCATCCTTCTTATTGTAAAAATTAATGTTCCCAAAATGATTTACATAGTGGCCCCATACCCAACACCAATTCTTTGAACTTGGATTTTTTAACAAAAATTAAATTAGAATTCTTCCATTTATGTCAAATAACTATATGTTCATACAAAATATGTTTGTTGATAGAAATAGTCCCATGTTAGTTATGTGTGATCACACCTTTTCGTTTTTTAATGGTATTCCAAAAACTATACATATGGGAGACAAAATGACAAATCATATGCATGGTTTGAACAATAACAAAATTTGGTTTATCGCCATCATTGATCACAAAAAAAGGGTTTATAGTAAAAAAAATTTGTGATGAGGGATGCATGATTTACAATCCAATGTTAATTAAGTTTTCAATAACTTCCATGCAATTTCTACTTCTAAGTCTAGGGTGCAAGGGGCTAGAATGTTTGAAGAAGCAAATGATGCACCATGCATTAAGATTGAATTAACCATTGGCCCTAAATTATGAACTAACCCCATTTCCAAATTACCAATCCCATTATAATCATAATTTTGCAAAAGGCCATCATTTAAATTAAATACTTCAATCTTTGCACTTTGACCTTGTGAAAGAAAAAAAATTCAAAAGGTCAAATGAACTCAAGCACAAAACTACAAATTAAAATTAAAATTGGATTATAGTTTTTGGGGCATTTTATTAATTGCAAACCCTAACATAACCCTAATTGGGACATTGGGACAACTTGACATACTCAAGGATTTTATAACAAAAGGAATGTAGAAAACAAACACCTTAAGGTCATTCATTTAACATAAGAATTGAAACACTCTGAAAAAATGATGCATGTGCATTCTTAAGATTGGAACAAAATTTGGGATTTGGGTTATTGTTGATTACAAGCACAAACAAAAAGAATAAAGGAACAAAAACATCAAGGTCACTCACTTGAAACAAGAATTGCAACATTCCAAGGAAGGGACACACATCCATTCTAAAACATTAGCTTGTTATGTTTATTATGTTAATTTAAAAACTCTATAACTTTGTAACATTTTAATGTAGAAAAAAATTGCTTCAAGACTCAAAATAGAAGCAACAAATAGCAAACAACTAAAGGTGCACATACATGTACAACAAAAGAGAGGACCCCACTTTATTGAAGAATTTGATTGCATTGTTGAAGATAAATGGATGAGAATGTAATTAAGGCAAGGGAATCCTCATGCAACTCTTATCCACTCTAATTCCAAATTTGTCTTTTGTCTTTTTGTTCTTTTAATCAACACTCACAATGACATTCAAGGAATGAAGATGGTGGCCAAGATCTTTGTCTCCATTAACTAACAAACCATTGTTGATAGTTGAAAAGGAATGGGTGTCGAAAACTGAGAGGGAACATTTGAATGCACTTGTGTGTAATCAATTTAAGGTTTTAGTTTTTAAGTATTGGGATACCTAAATGGATGAAATGGTTTAGATTTTGTTAAATAGATGAAAGTTAAATGAATAATCCAACCTAGGTATAATTTAGTTGTCCCAACCAGGATATATGTAAGATATTATTTTTGTGAAAGTAATACCTTGTTAAGGTACATATGGGTATGAAAAAATAATAATATTAGGTTGGGTAGGTTGCTATTTGAGAATCAACAATACTCGGATCCAACAAGGGTGTAAGCAAGATATAGTGAACAATTTTTTTACTTTGTCAAAATTACAACAAGTTTTACAACCCATTCACCTATTTGTACACTTGATAAAATATAATAAAATTTCAATAATAATTGAACCAAAATTGAAATTGGGACTTTTAACATCAAAATTTTAAAATAATTAATACATGATATCTCTTCAAGTATATTTTTCATGGTCATCCAATAAAGTGAACAAGTTTCCAAGTCAAAATTCCCCAAGAAAATAACACCCAAAGCCAAAACATATTGTATTTCAAAAATTGTAAGATTCATAATGTTTTGAGGACTTTATCCATTTAATGCATGTGAACCCACTATTTTATAGCCCATGTTAAAATATTTCATATGAATAAAATTACATTTGATTCAATTGTGATATGTATGTTCCAAATTATGTTATGAATGTGATGTTTTCCTATAAATGTTAATGATTATACATATATAATTTTTTACAATAAACATGAAAAGTATAACAAATTTTAGTGTAATAGGGCTAAGCATAGTCCCAACCCCACGAACCCAAACAATTTTTTGAAAAACATGAAAAAAATAGGAATAAAAACATGAATTGATAATATAATGAAGAAACATGAACACAAAGGTGAGCAAGATTACATTACAAAGTTTGGTTAAATTAAAATTAATCAAACTAAAGTTAACAAGTTATACACGTTTATTATACATAATGAAAGGGTTGTGTAATGGAAATCTTTTAAAAGATTTCCATGAGGCCCACCATCCAAGAACCTTCCAAAATGATTTACAAAATATCCGTTGGGGATGAAAAAAGAATGTTGATGTATGAAATGTATTTTTGTTATGGATGAAATTGGACATTAATGAACAAATTTTCATCCATGAACAAAGAATCAAGCTATCACAAATAATATTCTTTAAATTATTTTGCACCTCTTTTGAATGTCTTATGGAATATGACATTTAGTTGATTAATGAGATTTGTGAGAGTAATTCTAAACATGGGGGAATAATTGATTCCCTTTGTGATGATATTTCATGTAACATTTCACACAATTCTCACATTTCATGCATTCATCCCAAGTATTTACAAAGGGAAATAAGAAGAATTATAATTATGTGCTCAATCAAATATAAGGTCCCATTTATGTTTCAACAATTTAAGATATAAAATCATTAGTTTAAATGTAAGGACCATGTTTATTTTGATTAAATCTAATAATTCCTAAATTTATAAGTTATTATCTTATGTTACATGTTAGTTTGTGTTAACAACATTTAATAAAATAAGCTAAGTTTGATGCACATGATAGGTTCAAAGGTTTAGGTTCAAATAATGCTATGTTAAAGCTTTAAAAACTTTGTAGAAAATTAGTAGGATTTTTTTCGGTGGAAGGAATCAAAGTTTTAACATTATTGGATTTAATGATCATTCAAAAAATTAAGTGGTTGAAATGAGCGTTTTATTTTTCAAATTTGTGAAGAAGGTGGTTGGTGATCATCCACAAGATATAGCCAAATTTGGCTCATGTCAAAGAAGAAAATAGACAAAATTCACATTCTTTGTATGTTTTGGCAACATATTGGAACTTATTGTGTAAATGTGGCAACTTTATAAATAAAAAATTTGAGGTCATTTTCTTGAAAATTCCCATGTATCATTTGCACCTCCATTTTTTTTGTCACCAAGATGCCAAAATTGCCCTAATAAAACAATGGTTGAATTTTTTAAAGATTTAACTATTTCAACTATTTATAATCTTTTTGTCTCATGTTTCAAAGAAACCAACTTTTGACCTTAATATTTTTATTAAAAATATTTTAGACATAGAAAATTAGTTTAAAATATTTTGGGTTGAATTATATGACACGTTGAACATGTGTACACTAGATAACACTAAAAGAAAATTTATCATTTGTAATCAATTTTTTAAATTAAAATTATTATCTTACAACTAATTTTATTTTTTTAAAAAAAATTCCAATCAAAAGTAGTTGTAAATATGAAATTTGATTGCAAACAACAATTTTACTTCTAGTGTAATTTGGTAATATGGGAAGACCAAAAAATCAACACCTCTAAACAGCTTTTTTCATATAACACATGTGAGATTAAAATTGAACAAAAAGTACCTTTCAAGCAAATATATAGGCAAATATTTCTTTCATTTTATTCATTGCAAAACCTTTAATTTCATTGGTTATACTTGTCATCCACATTATGAAGCCATTTAATTTGCAATTGTTAAATAATAGTTAGATGATATTATTAAAATGAACTGACCCATGTTAACGATCATGTTAAAGCTTGATGTTTTAGATTTGTTGAATAGGTAAGGCAACATTTTATGATTAGTGAAATCTTGATTTAAAAATTTATTCATTTATTTATTTTCAATTTCTGGACATATCAATAAGAAATGAGCATCCAAGGATAGATTTAACATGAATTAATTAGCAATGGTTTACAAAAAAAATGTTACAAGCAAAATGTTATGACATTTTATCCCAAAAGAAAATCTTGAAATTTTGGTGTTTTTTTTTTTATTAAAATTATTATCATTTCACCAAGTTGCAAGGAATAATCCACAAGAAAAATTTGTGATAATCAAAATCTTATATTTAAAAAATTAACGTTGAATTCTTTTTAAGCAAATAAATTACCAAATCATTCTATAAAAACAAAGGTTTTTTTCCAACAAAAATGAATTATGTATTGTCATAAGAAATGTGATGGTCATGTTTATCTTTATATGGTTTATATATATATATAATTTTATTTTTAAATTCTAACTTTTGCATCAACATAGAATGCAAATTGTCTATTCAAATTTGGTTGTTGTAATGTAGGTATTATTTTAAAGCATATATTAATTTTTCAAATGCTCATATTGTCATTTCATTTTCTTAGTTCTTCCATTATATGTGCACCATCATTCAAAAATTGTATCAAGAGTTGAATAATCTTCAAAATTAATCATTCGTAGCGCCCCACCATTTTTAAAACCTCAACTCTTTATTTGTTCATTGAAAACATCAAAACCTTAAGAAGTTTATCAAGGTTTATGATTATCCCATCTTTGGATAAAATGTGACCCATCTTTAAACTCAATTTTGTCTTTTATTAATTTGATGTCATCTTTGTTTAATTTAACCATTAAGAGCTCACTCCCCATGCTTAGTTAAAGGTGTGGCCTTATCATTGTACATTTCAAAATCATTAATGAAAACATACAAGAATAGATAGGTTTAGGAATGGTTCCAATTTGTTTTTCATGAATCATTGAAATATTCCTACCAATGCATTGCAAATGATCTCATGTTTAATATTGATTCAACAATTCATGCAAAAATTGGAGACATTTGTTTAGTTGATTGAACATGATGAATCACTTTTGAAAGATTACTACTTGTTTTTAAATAATATATTAAACGCAATGTAATTTCTTAACCCCTAAACCCCATCCATCATCCTAAAAACTAGGAAATTGTAAAATTTAACAATGTTTAAATTTAACAACCATGGCAAATCATTATGGCTGGCAAATGAAGATTAATATTTTGATGGCTAGTGTTTCTTTTAGCCACACCATTATGTAACAATTTTTCAAATCAAACTTAGACATTGGTTCACAAACACCGAAATCTAGTGGAATTTCATCCAAATTTTGGCATATAATGCCACCTTTGGAGTTGCTATAGTAAGTTATGAAACAATACAAGCTTGCTCTAATAAGTTATCAAACAATTTATCCTTCATAGATAATACAAAATTTGAGATTTTTCATCATTGTTTTTTAATGTTGTGATTTTCTCAATTTTAAAAACATATATATTAAAAAAAAAAACTAACGATTCAATACAAACTTTAAACACAATGCAAAAAAGGTTTAAGATTCATCATCATCATTTTCTAAAGTTGTGATTTATTCAAACTTTTCTTCTAGATCACTATGTAAAATAAGAGAACAAGTAAGTCATAGTAAAAGCTTCAAAGATGATACAAGAAAAGTTCAAGACTCATCATTTTAATTTTCTAACATTGTGATTTCTTCAAAAAAAATTCTAAAACACTATGAAAAAAATAATTATAAAACAATATGATCTTTAAACATGATACAAGAAAGGTTTGAGATCTTCATCCTCATTTTTTAATGTTATGATTTTTGTAAACTTTTCAATTTGAATAATAACACGTGGTTATGGTCAAATTGTTCAAAAATGACAAAGGCTTCAATTACTACACAAAGAGGAGTCAAGAAGGGCTACCAACCAAAAAAAAAAAACTATACTTGTAAAGACTTGCTCAAATTTTTCTAACGTAACCAAAGAGCATCTTACGAAGTATATGTTTTCTTTCATGGTTTGCAAAGCATTTTGAAAAATGGAATGTTTGTTACAACCTTTTTGGATACATCCTTCAGTTTTTTTGTTTTTTCCCTTAATACCCTTTAAGTACCTATTCAATATCACAAAAGAAAATCAACATAGGTGTTTATGTCTTTATGTTTGATAAACTCGTGGCCAGGGGCTTTGCCAATGAAGATGATAGTTTTTAGGGTTTTATGAAGTGGATTCACTCCTTTGCAAAATTAATTCAAGTTGTGTTTTTGTATTTGGGGGTCTAATAGAATTATCCATAAAGTAACCTTATCTTCACCATGTTTTTGGGCCTCCTTTCACCCCCTATCCCCTCTTTTAGTGGTATTCACAAAGTAGAGACATTTTATTAAATCTCAATATGATATGCTAAAACTCAGCATTTAATGCACAAGGTTCAAGATTAATTAATTGTACAAGTAGGAGTAATGAAAATATACGTAGTAATAGTGGAGGTGTTCAGGAAAAAGGAAAGACTAGATGAATTTTAGTTTATTGCCAAAATTGATGGCATTTTGAGGGCCATTTTAGACGAGGGTCCAAGGTCCAAGGTCCAACAAATGGAGCATTCCTATTGGTCAAGAGTCATAAATTGGACCCAAGGCCTTTAGAGGAGGATTTAAGAGCATATGAAGCCAAATTGAGGTGGCATTTACATGGCACCATTTTGGAGGGAAATTCAATTGGTTTGGACCAAAAAATGGAGTTCAAAGGAGAACTCAGGATTTGGAGAACCAATATGTAAGCTAAAGTCCAAGGTTGTTTCTATTATTGTTTTTCACTATTTTTCATTGTTTTTCAAGGTTTTCTTTTCATTTGTTCTTGAAGTTGAGATTATGCAAGAATGGAAGATTTTTCATGGATGGAGGAAGACATTGTTGAGTGCACACCCACCATTCCATTTTCTAGTGTTGGCATGGCTAATTTTATAGATCCACACAAGGTTGTTGTTGGAAGGAATGCAATTCTAATTATTGGAAATGCTCAAAATCAAGGTGTTTTAGAAGTGAGGACAAAAAGTTTTGGTCATGGAGGTTGAAACACTTATTTTCACAAGTGGAAGGAGATTTGGATTTATAAGAAATCCCCAGATCGGCTCCCCTTCCCAAAAAAATAACAACAAATAAGAAGGCGATTATAGTTATAATGAAAGGGGAAGATGAGGAAGACGAGAAGGCTAGAAAAAATTGGGTAGATGATGACGTTCTACATCAGATTGCACTATGAGGAGAAATGGAGTTTGAATTTGCCAAAAATGTAAAAAAACAAAGTAAATTTGAACTTATTGAAGCCCTATTTTTCTTAAAAAATCTAATTTTTACTCTATTTTCATAATTGAAACTAGGATGTAATGATAGATTTTTTGAAAGCAAAGTAGGCCAAAAAAAACATAAAAATCAAATTTAGATTAGGCTATTTAAAGGCCTTCACCTTGCCATTGCCCTTATCCCACTTTCCCCCAATTAGAGGTCACCACTTTAGCCACAATGAGGTTTGAACCCACATCTCCTTGGGGGGAAGCAGAAGACCTAACCACAAAGCCAACTTTATTTCAAGTATTTTGATTTGGTTTGTATAAATGTTTTGTTCATGTAATTAATTCTGATTTTTTTGTTTGAAGGACTGTTTTTAGTCATAAATCAAGGTTTTTGACCCCAATTTTTTTCTTTTGTAGGGGTGGACACATGCACATCCAAATGTTGGTTACACTCCCTGTTTTTTCAAGGACTCCAATTGCTTGCAAGTGGAAGTTTAATGCAATAAAAAAATGATAAAATTACAAATGGGATTTTAGGTAATGATTGTCATGAATGTCCTTTCTATGATGCATTGGATAGTTGGTGGCACCATAGTGGAAATGTGATGAAATATGCGAATGTTTTTGCAAATGAAATTGATGAAATTGTGGGCAATCCAAAATTTCAAACAAATTTTGATAGTGGTTCTAAGGATGATGTTAGTAAAGAACCTTTAGTTATTAAACTAATCACTCTAAATGAGGTTACAAAATAAAACAAAAGGCAGAAAATCAATGTCCTTGAACATTTTTCAACCATGGCCAAAAATAACACAACAATGTTACAACAATTTGTAGAAACCAATGATTTATTCAAAAATATGGATGTCCAAATTGATGTCTTGTAGATAAGCTATAGGATACATAACATATGAGCTTTGAGTCATTCACCACAATTTCACCCAAAATCTAATGTATCCAAGAAGGCAAGATTGCCATTTTTTTTCAAATGAACTTCAAAGAAGTTTTTTGCTAAAAGTTCATGAGTTGCCAAAACCTTTGTCAACATCTTCTTGATCCATTATTCTTTTACTTTCTTACTAGGATTGTTTTCAATGGTTATCACATTTTCATCTTCACCTTGATGTTCTATGTCACCCATGTCAATCTTATCATCATCCATTACACCTGGATTTTATAGCTTCTTCATTTGTTCGATTGTATTTTTAGCCACTTTGAACAAATCAGCTCTTTTGATGTTGCCAAACTTTGAATTTGTTTATGTCTATGTTTTTTTTTGAACATCCAAAGCTCAATCCATATCAAAGCCATCCAAATTGGTAATGCACATGTTATGTAAACATATGCAAGCCATCACCAAGTCTGGCATGTGGCACAATGGAATGTCTACTCTCTTGAATAAAATTATGAACCTTCCTTTCAACATTTCAAAAGCTCTTTCAATTGACATCCTTGTATTTGATTGGATAAAATTCTAGTGTGCTTTATATTTTGGCAGCCCATTTTTATCACCTTTGAATGGATAGTAAAACCATGGTCGCATTAGATAAGTAACATCTCCTATCAACTTGTAAGGTAAAAATTTGTCTTTCATCACTTGATTTCCTAATTCTGTTTTTTGGAAAAGAGCCCAATCATGAATGTTACCTACCCACCCATAATCATAATCCTAGAAACTACACTTTGTATCTATACCTCCTTGAATCAATGTGGAGTAGAAACCTTTCCAACAATAATATGATTTGGGATCTACTTTAGGTGCAACAATTGGAACATGACTACCATCTATGGCACCTAGGATGCAAGGAATTCCATGCAAACATTTAAAACCAATGGTAATTTCTTTGATTTTGCTTCCAGTTAATTTAGATATCACCAATGCTTTCAAATGCTTTCTAATTGCTACAAAAAATTCTCTCACTATAGTGGATGTCATACTTTCTGCAATGCCATAGACCTCTCCTCACATTTATAATGAATTTCCACTACCCAATCTTGGAAGAGCCATTGCTACTCTAACTTTCATAGGGATGTTTTCTTTCATGTTTGTATTTTCTCATTCAACATTTGAACCTACAACCCTAATCAAAACATGAAATGTGTCAAAGCTTAACCTTGTACATTGTTGAAACATCTTTTCCGAAAAACTCCCAAAAAGTTGATTCTTCATGTATCCAACTACTCTCTCATATTTGCATATGCCTTGAACTCTTGGTGACATGTCCACAAAATCTGAAAAAAACAACAACACACTCATCATACTCCAATGTTATGTAATAACTATTCATTGCAATGAGACCACTTCTGCAATGACTTGATGGATGACCATAGTAAACACTAGGGCCACCAATATCTTGTGCCTATGCTCATTCATTGTCTTTTTATAAATAAAATAAAATAAATAGAATATTATTTAAATAAAAATTATTTATTAAAATATTTAATTTATTATTATTATTTAAAAAAACATGAAAAAAAATGAAGAGAAAAACAAAGGACAAACTAATTGCCTCACATGTGAATCTCACTTTTTTTTTTTACTAATTGGACCCGTTGCCTTTTACACACACTCATTGTACCTTACAAATTTTATTTTATTTTTTTAATGTGAAGAAAGGTCCGATTTTAAAGGTCCAATTTGCTTCAAATTGGCCCCTGGAATTTTGGACCCTGGATCCTGATCTAAAGTGGCCCTGAGTTTCAGCCCCCTTTCAATGCTAATGTACTTTTTTGCAGGTTTTTTGAAAAAAATCTCACCCTGTGTATGACCAAACTCAGGGTTCTGGTGCCCTGTTTTATCTAACCCTAATGACTGTACCTAGTTTTGCACAAACACCTAATCAAGTGACGTGACAAAGTTGGGTACTTTACCAGCATGGCTTGGGACGAGTGCCAGCATGGCTTGACACATGGATTTGGACATGGATTCAGACATGGCTTGCCTCTGAACGCAACAAGAGCGAAGAAGAGCTCGCGAGCGCAAGAGCAGCGAGAGAGAGCGAGTGAGAGAGAGAGAGAGTTTTCAGAGAAATACCGAAGTTTTTTTGCTCTGTTTCTTCCTCTTTAGATTGGATTCAGTGGTCTCTGTAGCCGGAATAGTATTTTAGGTTGTGGGTTCTAAACACATTCACTCCACAAGAAGCGAGAAAGAGGGAAATAGAGAGGGAGAGGGAGAGGGAGAAGGATAGAGAAATAAAATGGACGGGATGCAGAGGGAAGAGTTGGAGCGCCTCATGTTCTTTGAGCAGACGCGGGAGAAAGCGGCTGCGGGCTACGCACGAAACCCTAAAGATGCTGATGTAGATTGTCTCTGTTTTTTTGTTTTTTCTTTGGTTTGTTGGGTTTCTTTTGGCGTGATCTGAATCTGGATCTTACTACTGTTTTGACATTTTGAAAAAAGAGGAGGGTTGATTTGAGTAACCTTAGCGCTGGGATTTCCATCTCGTCTGTTTTCCTAGCGTCTTTGGGAGTATGTGGGGTGGATGGGTGGATGGATGGGGACGTCCAAGTATGGAGAAATGGAATTGTGATAGAAAGAATCTCACATGGCACACACATACGTACACACATGTACATGCTTTTAGTATGGGGAATACCTTCTTAGTGAGCGCATTTTGGAGATATTGGTTGGAGGTTTGTAAGGTCCAAAAGAACTTTATCACTTTTTTTGATGATTTTGAATGGGATTTGGGGACTTGGGTGGGGGATAATAGAACTTGACAAGATGGGGTGGTGCGTTACTGGAGCTGGCACATTTCAGGCAAGGCCAGGATTCAATCGACATGGTTCAAGGTTTTTTGAAAATTCACTTTCCAAGCCTTTCTTTCTTTCTTTTGTGATTCTTGTGTATAAAGACACCAGGAAAAAAAGGAAGTTCTTGTGTATTTTCCTTCTGAATTTTGTTTCCTTCAAATTGCCATTGTGATTCTAGAGGGCTTTTGCACCAAAATACTGGAATTGTTTTCCCAGTTCTCCGCAATGACATCATTTGACATGATGAATTCTTCTCTGTTGAAATTCTTGTCTGAGTTAGGTGCTTGTAGGATTAGGGTTAGGGTTCAAAATTTTCCATGGTGCTTTGGGAGAGATGTATTAAGTGATTGGAAAATTGCAGTGATTTTGGAAGAGAATGCATTGGCAATTGAAAATGGAGCCTGCTTTCCTCCTCAATGCCATCATTTGACACGATGAATTCTTCATGCTGAAATTCTTGTCTGAGTTGGGTACTTGTAGGATTAGGGTTAGGGTTGGAAAACAGTGATGAGGATTTTTCCATGATGCTTGGGGAGACATGGATTAGGCGATCAGAAAATTGCAGTGCTTTTGGAAGAGGATGCATAGGTGATTGATTGAAAATGGAATCTGTTTACTCTGAAGTAGATTGAAGTTTCTACCTGATGCCACAAGGTAATCATGTTGGTGTGTTGCAAAAGGAAGAAATGATACCTTTTGTTCATATCTGTTTTACTATGGCTGACACCTCATTCTTTGTGTTGCTTTTTCCTTAAAGTTATGCAAAACAAAACTCATTTCGATAACCCCGACGGTGATGGCACCATTCAGTGTGGGAACACCCAATATTATGCATGTCTTGCTCAAGCATTCTTGAGTAGGAGGTGCCTTGGATTAGATTGAAATCTTGAGTTTGGTAGATAATATTGCAGTTTCTGTACTCATAATTGAAGAGAGATGTGGGCTTTATAGCAGGGGAATACCTTGTAGCATAGGGCATGTATGTCCTGCTGAGAAAGTGATGATGACAGTCACCGTTTCGTTTTTTTTTGGTGGATTTGTGAAGCTCCTGCTTGTTATGCCAAAGGTTGTAGTGACCTTTCTTGGGCTCATTTGGCACAACTTATTTTAAGATCTTCCAAACAGAAACAGGGCATTGGGGCATGCTAGTAGTATTGATCAGTGTTTGTTGTTGACAGATGCGGTAAAAAAGCTAGAGGAAGCTCTTCAAATAAAGCCTCGCAAGCATGATGCATTATGGTGCCTAGGCAATGCTCACACATCCCAGGGATTTCTGGTGACTGATACTGATAAGGCCAACAGTTACTTCAAGAAGGCTGCAAGGTGCTTCCAGCAAGCACTTGATGAGGTCCTCCCCATTAAAACTATCCTACTCCTGTATTCCACTGCACTACAAAGAGTGACTTTCTAGAAATGGCAACATTCTAGGAGCAGAAATACTGCCAGCCAACTCTTTGTAGACATTTGACAGAATGTTGCTTCCAGATGTTTCACAGAAACTCTGGACATGGATTTTCTGTTTACCCAACTTCTGCACTTGGGAATTTGTCACAAAGGCTTGTCCACTTTGCTTGTTCATTTGTGCAGGAACCCAACAATGAATTGTACCTAAAGGCCCTGGAGATGACTGAGAAGGTGCTCTCAGCATTGACCTTGTTGATGTTTTTTTGTCATTTGGTTGGAGGAGGGTTCAGGGTTCAGGGTTTTAGGGAGGAGGGAAACTAAATTTGCATATACCCACTGAATACTAAGACTGTTCTTAGAAGGTGCAGCTTTAGAAATCCAGGCAAAGATTGGGCATAGCTGTCGCTGCATGAAGGAGATGTATGTTCCTTCAGCATTGAAGTCTCTGCTCTCACACACTTTGAAGGTTGAATTCTGTGGGATATGGTTGGAGGACAGGCCCCATCACTGCATCAAGAGTTGCAGAAGCAGCTAGCCTCACAACAGGTCATATTAGGAGGTGGCACACCTTCACCCAGTGCTGCCACTTCCAAGGTACTTTCTTTTATCCTTTGCCCTCAAGGCATTCCTTTGGCTCCCCAATGGAGTTTTACTCACACATACACAGACAAAGAGGTGTGGGCTGCTTTCAAATGTGTTATGTTGGAAAGCTTGAAATCTTTGTTTGTGGCATTATGCTTAAGCTGCTTTAGATGTGGACCCATGTGTTGGTCACAAGAAGAATGAATTGTTTTGACATGAAGCCTGGACATGGCTATGACTACTGTTACCTCCATTGGGGTCGGTGTTTGTGAGGCAAATTGTTTGAAAGAAGTAGTGCATTCATATTTTCTAAACATGTTTATTGCCTGGATTACTCTTTGGATGTCAGGGAGGGAAGAAGAAGAAGCAGAAGGAGAGTGATTTCAAGTATGACGTGATGGGATGGATTGTGCTTGCAGTTGGTGTAATAGCATGGGCAGGATTGGCCAAATCTTCTATGCCACCACCCCCACCTCCTTCCCTCAACTCTTAGATAGATCATCATCTACTGACCTATCATTTGTGATGGTTTTTGAAATCACACTACGACTGTAGTTCTTTTTCCCTGGATATCAACATTTTGCAAGGTAAACCATTGATTGTCGAGTATATTTTATGGTGTTGCCTTTGTTACAATACAGGGGATCTCTATGTGAGAATGATTTACACAACATGGTTACAGTTCATAAGTTCATCCCTCCTGGCTGTGAGAAAAACATGATGTATGGTGAGTAGAAGGCTGCACTTGGCAATGTGTGACATGATGTTTGCTGTTAATATCATATGCATACTACCTTTTGCAATCCATGAAACTATGGTACATGTTCTGTGAGATAACATATCACTCTTGCCATCCCTCTTTCAACTTGTTCAATCTAAACCTGTGCAGAAAAGTACAGATTTGAGGCATCTTGTCTGAGTATGGAATGAACTCAAGAAAGAGTTTGGAAGGTACTGTAATGTGGGGTGTCATACAAAGGTATGGGGAATAGGGTTCATCTCTGGTTGAGTGTGTGGATAGCATGGATGATGATTCAAAGAAGTCTGATTCCTATACTGTTATCTTTGTCTCAAGGTATCTTTTGCTTCCTTTAGTTAAGCAATTGGTAAATGATTTCTGCTGGTATGAGCAAGAAACAACCATCCAAGAATAATCATGCTAAATCATTACTAATTTCTATTCCTGATCTAGCAAGACTAGTTCTAGGGTCCTGTTCTTGTGCTGGTTCCAACAAAATGGTTTCAACTTGAGTCCAGGTCACAAGAACCTGGACCTGAAACCCAGTTTCAACCCTGCAAACTGGATACCCTCTCAAGCCACAGAGGTGCTGGATTTGAAAATACAACCTGAACTTTGTGAACTTAAAAATATCACCAAAAACTGCATATGTAGCTCCACCAGACAGAATTGCTGGAGACACATCAAGCAATGAAACACCCTAGTTTTTACACTTTTGGGAACAAATGTGTGTTTATGAGGATCATGCACGACAATATCTAGTACCTACCATCTATGAAGAGTGAATCCACCAAACTTCTTGGGTTGTGTGGCAAGAGATTGATTGATTAGCCCTGAGCAAGTGTTTCAAACCAAGAAATTTCAAGAAGTCACTGGAAAATCTATAGCAATGAAATGTGCTTACAGTCTCCATGGCTTAATGACATGACATTTCAGCAAAGCAAGTCACATCAAAGAAATGATTGAGTCCATAGAGGCCCTACTTGTTTAAGACTTACTCCATCCAATGCAAAATTATCCATGCCTGGTGCAAATATTTCATGCCATGATTAGTGATCTTGCTAATGCTTGGTGTCACATTTCTCCACATTCAGCAATGGTGCATGCGAGCTTGGGCCGATTGTTTTGTCCTGTTTGAACATTCTCTATTTTCCGCACCACCAATAAGCCCTCACCCAATACTCTCTGCCAACCAATCCAACACACCCCAATAAAACACAACACATGAGTTGATGGAATCCACATTTCCAATACCAATGTTGCAGTTGTTTCATATTTCTCATTTCATGTAGCTCTGTTTTAAGAGACAAATGGGTGTTTTTTTATAATCTCAAATTTGTAAATTCCTCAAAACTGAAGGGGCCCGTAAGTCCTCAATTGCAGAAACACTCTAAAAGAAGCTCATGGAAACCACAAAAAATCAGCACCAAGCAAATCAAACAAAATACCACTGGAGGCCAGATAACATTCTTCCATTGAGACTTTTCAGATGCCCTGGTTGATATCCACAAAAGATTCTATCCCCATCCAACATATTCATCTTTGGATGGGTCTAGCCAGACAGACTTCCTTGACACATCTAGAGGTGTGTCAGCAACAGGTTATATTGATTGCAAGCAAAGCAGTAGGGGAAAGTGGGACCCTGAACCATTGGCTATTTGAGAGGAGCATCCATCTTTTACTCTTTCTGGAAACAAAAACAGAACAAGAAAGTTCAAGATTGAACAAGCTTTATATCAAACAACACTTACCCCAAATACAATGTGTTTGTTGTCAAGCCAATCGCACTTCGCACATGTAATGAAAAACTGCAAAACACAAATAGCAGGTCATGTCAACAATGTTAGATAGTCCTTTTCTTGGATTTGGATGCAATCTCAGACATGAGCAGCAGCAGCAGGACACTGATACAACCTATTGATCGTCTCATGTACCATTCAAGGGCATTAACGTGGGAAAGCCATTGTTGATGGACCACATACAAAGCACATCAGCTTGGTTCATAACCTTTAAAAGTGATTCTTTGAGCAGGTCACTTTTGTGATCGCAGAAAGAGGAGAGACCTGAGCTGTGGGTTAGTGTCAAACTCTTTTCAAGACTCAGGAACCCTAGACCTGAGACAAATGTGCACTCAGGCTTTCTACCAAGAAAAAACTGAGAGGACCAACAGAGAAGGTTTAAAACCTGGCAGCCGTTTGTATTTGGCCCACTATTTGCCTGCAAATAAACCACCGGCACACATCAACCAACAAGTAAACCCTAAACCCTATTCACCCTAAGCATCAAAAAATTCTTCAGCATAAGCATCCTTCCCATTTCTCCTTAGCAGTAAGGCTCAAATAATTTCCCACTAAATGTTAAAGAGAGCATGAGGAATATGACTATGAAGAGTACTATTTAAGTTCACTTTGAAAAATTCATTTTCATCGTTTTTACAAAGGAGAATTGATAAACTAGTTCAAAAGCTTCAGAGGTAATGGGTTCAAATATCTCTGATGCAATCAAGGAAGCTTAAGTATCCACGATGCTTTTGATTATCTGTAGATGCCAATGCAGCATTATGTACCATGGACAGAAGCCCAGGACCGGTATGTTTTGCAGTAAAATTCTCATCATCAAACTTGTTCCCATATATACTGACACAACCACTCCCATCACCCTGCAGCCACCCAACCCAGTTGCTCAGCTCTGTACATTGAGCAAAACACTGATGTAAGCTACACTGTATCTCTATCCAATCCAAGAATACTTAACAGAACAAACCATGCAACCAACAATGAATGCCTCACTTTTGCAAGTTCTCCTTGGCTCCTTCTTTTCAAATACCAAAACCCAAGTGGCCAAATTATTTCAAATCTTTCCAGGGTTCACAAAACCAACCCAAGAACAAAGAGCAGAAGAAGAAGAGTATAGGATGACATTCAAAGAAAACCTTAACAAAATCACCACCCTGTATCATGAAGTCTTTGATGACCCGGTGGAATGTTGAGCCTTTGTAGCCTATGGGGATCCCTGCCTTCCTGCATTCAGGAAAAAATTGTAACATGAAACCCAAAACAACAACATTGTTTTCCAGCTTCAAATGATTCACATTTATTGATTATTTTGTTTCCCTTCCACCCAGGTCATTGAACACTTCCTAGTAGCTTGTCAACCCAATTCCCCTCAGCACATTATCATTGTTGACAGTGCTTCGGAGCAGATTCAATGCATTCTGGATACAACAGCCAACTCTTCAAATCTGATAGAATAGAGATATGAAGAACCTACAAACATAAATCCCTCTTGGGTCTGAGTTTTGTACCCTGTTAAATTTTCATGTTGAATTGCTCCCTTAAAATGTACACTACCAGGATGGGTTCAGAAACATCTAAGCATAAGTCATTGACACTTGATCAGGTCGCAAATGTGCCTCCGACCCTAAAACAACAAACCCTGATAAAAGGCTTGTTGCTTGCTTGATTTTTCACCTGATCAAAACACCCAATCGAATGAAGGAAACTATCTCTTGAATGAAGGAAAACTAAACCATATAGCAAAAAAAATGCAAGTACCTGAATTCACCAGTGCACAGTTGCCTGCCATGTTCAACACCCCTCACATATATGTCAGACACTTTGAATGCATGAATACAAAATTGAGCAAAGCTATCCATAACAGTTCGGTTCAAGCCAAACCCTAGTTTGTGGCAGTAGTCATGCTTGGAAGAAGAAGAAGAAGAAGAAGAAGAAGAAGAAAAGACTTCAAAGACAAAGTCATGAAGAGTGTAGTCAAAGAGATGACCGAGTTCCAGAACAGAAGAAGAAAGAAAGTCTTAAACCTTGGAAAAGGCAAAAGAATGTCCTGCAGATTTGTTTCTTCTGTTTTTCGTGTTTTTAGCTACTAAAACCTGATCTCCTCCTCCCAAGGATTGTGAAGATTTTCGATGTCTTTGACACCAAACACTTGCTACAATGCCAACAGAACCATGAGCCTTCCTTCTAACCCTAAACCTTCAACCCTAAAAGCTCCAAAGAAGCTTGGTGGTACCTGAAGCTTCTTCTTCTTCTTCTTCTTCTTCTTGCTCCATCTTTAGTAGAGATGCTTGCGGAAATCCTAAAACATGAAGCTCCAGGGAAAAAGAAAGCAAGAAAGCACAAAAGTACAAGAGAACAAAACCCCAGGAAAGAAAAACAGAGTCCAGAGTTTTGGGTGAGTGATAGATCGATCCATCGCACCTGAAGTTTTCAGCACAAAGAGGGACGATGTCGGCGAAGAGCTCCATCTTGATCCGACCAGCAGGCAAGCTGCCAATGGTGACATCGAAGAAGACGATAGGGTTCTTGGGATTGGGTGGTCTCAGATGCCATTCCAAAGCCATTCTCGCCCTACCACTCTCCTCTACTAATCTCCAGTCTCTCACTACTACGATCTATATGAAGAAGAAGAAGAAGAAAACGTTCTTCGCTGTAGACACAAGGAAGTGATCAGGCAACAAACTTGTTCTACTTTGTACGAAGAAGAACAAGAACTTCTTTGCTGTAGACACAAGCAAGGGATTAGGCAAGAAGATCTTTGATAGAGAATGATAACAAGAAACACCCAAGTGTAGAAGCTGCTTGCTTTTGCATCTCTATCACAGTTCCGGGGATTAGGGTTTAGGGTTTAGTGAGCTTTCCTCATGCCCGGGTATTGCTTGTTGCCAATTTTTTCTTTTCTGTTTGTGGGTTTTCATGTCTTTCTTTCATCACAATAATGCCTGCCATTTAACCAGATTCCAGTCTGTGTGGAGGAGGAGGAAGAAGAGATGGCATCCCTGATCTGGCAGACGGCTTTCCAGTCTGAGAGGAAGGAAGGGGAGGAGGAAGAGGGAGATTGGACCACCCCTGATTGTAAATCAGAATTGATCAAGCTTTCAAGGGATTTTACAGGCAGCATACAGCACCTTCAATTGTGCTTCTAAGAAATTGGTTTTTCATGAACAAGTTTGGAAACAAACATTGCAGGAACATATCAGATGAGTATTTCTCTCTTTGGAAATGTGTTTGTGGTGTGCTTTGTTGATCAAGGAGAGAGAGAGAGAGAGAGTCCGATTGAAGAGTATAGTATGGTTTCATCTCAAAAGCAAGAACCACAAAAACAAAATGTTAGTGGGACAATTGAAACACTAGGCTTCTACAACAACCCGAAAAAAAAAAAAGGAAAAATTCAGTTTATAGTAATTTCTAATTAATTTTATAAAGTTTTTATTTTTTCTATTTAAATTTTTTATAATGACATATAATACTTTTTA
>Ga0116231_10007522_pt1 | contig 19858 bp, 14 predicted proteins | sample S1TSphgellanicum_2_FD_89695 | JGI IMG/M metagenome (GOLD analysis project Ga0116231, IMG submission 89695) | Host-associated microbial communities from peat moss isolated from Minnesota, USA - S1T2_Fd - Sphagnum magellanicum MG | ecosystem: Host-associated > Plants > Peat moss > Unclassified...
CGTGTTTTGTTTTGTTTCTCCCCTTGACTGGTTCTTTCTGTGGCTTCCTGAAGAAGTGTTAACCTTGCTGTTTTCTTCTTCATCGTGAGAATGGAGATTTCTCTATTCTTATGAAAGATATATTTCTTTTTATGCAGTAGGCTTACAAGCTTGTTGCAAGCTTGAATGAGGATGCTATTGACTTTTATGGAATGAGAGTCTTCAGGTCATATGGCGGGACATTATATGGTTGTCAGGTGATGAAGCGATGCTGTAATCATCAGTTGGATGCACTAAGTGCAACTGATTAGAATTTTTGTCTTGCTTCTGCATCACCAGGCCGAAGAAGATGCAGCAGCTCTTCGGGCAGAATTAAAATTGCTTCACCACAGCGACCAGCAAGCAGACAATACAGCAGCTTCCTCTGAGCAGCTGCGAAGTGCAGAGCAGGAGATCAGCAGTCTCAAGCAAGAGCTCCAGGTGCGCCATACGTGGTCAAGACCAGCTAATGATGTTACTGCATGATGAAATTTATGTAATGTTTGAAATATATATATATAGCTGGCTACTGGTTCTTTGGTTTCCAGGAACTGGCAAGGAGACTTCAACAAGAGCAACAGACTGTAGCATCAGAGCGTCTACATGTATCTGCTTTGACTATCCAGAATCGAGATCTTCAGACTGAGCTAGTTGCCGCAAATCAAAAGATATATGGTGGGTGGGTTTCAATCTACTCCCTTTCTCTGCTGCATGCGCTATATTCTTATTGAATATGCTGCTTGGTCATGTGACCAAAGTGAACAGAGAGTAATCTTGTAGTACAGTGTCTGGTGTATGTCAATCTGTTTAGTTCTAGCTCTCTCAGAGCTGTTTTTGTGTGAGACTGAGTTGTGTGTGTACGATTGTCCTAGACCTTGAGGAGATTGCACAATCACGCAGTGTTACAATCCCATTGACAGATGCATCAATTGTGGATACAGCAACATCTAGGGTATGAGTCTCTACTTCTTTGGACAGTATCCCATGTTTTAGGTGGTCACTACCATACATGTTGCTACAGAAGGTCTTGCCATTGATGTCTGTTGCCCTTGTTTGCAAATTTGGAACCTGAGAGTGTGATCCATTGCAGAAAGACAAGGTCAAGAACCAGCTTGACCTAGCTGAGCTTGCATCAATGGTGGAGCGACAAGAGCAGGGACGCCAGAAGCTTCTTGCTGAGGTTTGCCCCCTCATATTCTGTTTGCAATTGCTGAATCCCATTGTCCATCTGCTTGTCACTTGATCTAGTACTATTGTGTAGAAGGTAGTGGTATAAGTTGGGCCAAGAGACTGAGATTAGTCTGTTTTGTCCTCCACATCAATTTGTTTCTCCTTGTAGTGACTGAATGCCCTTTTTCTGGTTGAGGGAGTGAAATCTCTCATCAAAACATCCCACCTTCATGGTTTATTTGTCCTTTTGTCACATGCCAGTTTTAGGGCTAGGTGGTGGATGAACCTCTTTGTTGTCGGACATGAATCCAGAAATTGCTGTAAGACTGGTTGTGAAAGATGTGGCATGCTGAATCTGTCAACAAATTCTACGTGAAATATCTGGGTCAGATTGATGCACAATCCTTGGAGATTGAAAGGCTTTTCTTGGAGAATGAAGGGTTGAGGGACAGTCTCAAGGAGTCAAATGGAGTTTCTGCTCAATGGGACAGGCAGGTGAGCCCTCCTCAGTAAACTCTTCTGTACTACCTCAGGTTTCTTTTTTCCCCTAAGCCCTAGCCCACTAAGCCCTAGCCACAAGGGAGTTTGTTGTATGTTCTATGCTCCCAAGTGTCATTCTCACAGTTTCACTTGCCACATGCAGGTACAAGAGTGCCTGGAGCAGAATGGTGAACTGAGAGCACAACTGAACCAGTTGCGGGAAGAGCAGATCACCATGGCTGCTGTCATGCCAAAGCACCCACAAGCATCATTTGTGTTGGATTCTGAAACTGGAACCGGTGCTGGCAATGAGGGAACATTGCAATTTGAGGCTCGAAGCAGTGAAGAAGTCAAGTTGAAGGTTTGACAACAAAAAGAACACTGTCTCTCCGAGGGTTTAGGGTATAGGGTTTTTGATCATGTCCATTGATTTTATGTTGTGCGAATTATGGACTTTCCCTTTTTGTCAGACTGTTACCCACTTCTTAGTTACTACATTGCAATAAAGCTTTGTCAGTTTCTATTGGATGGTATTCCTGTTGGTTTTCATTACATTAATGAGGATGTTTGATGGTGGTCTTTGAGCAGCGTGAGTTAGCCAAGGCACAGGCTCATGCTGAGGAGTTAAGTGCACGTGTGATACAGCAGTCTGCTGATCTCAATCGTGCAGTTCAGGCTTTGACAAGCCTGAGCAGCCTGTAATGATCTCACACTCCTCTTGCAGCATTGGTTTCACACATTCTCTCTGATGAACTTTGATCAAGTTGTGGCTGACTATGATCTCCTCACAGCACTCTTGACCCAGGAAACACTTGATACTTAATTCTCATAGCTGATAAATCAGACAAATACATGTGGTGACAACTCTTGTTATATAAGTGTGGTTATGAGACAAGATTATTATTATTATGAGGTTATGGGTACGGCAGCCCATAGATTGAATTTGATGGTTTCCAGTGGGTTTTCTTTGCAGGTACAAGCCTGTATTATCCAGCATTGAAAATCGATTGTTGCAGTTACAGCAAGATTCTTATGTTCCTGATACCATGTACTTGGGCTTCTAAAACTAGGTGAGTTTTGATCATCCAGGATGCTTTAGGGCCCCATTTTACAACTGTTGCAGTAATACCAAGTCTAAGCTTTGTACAGATTCATTTTTTGGTCTTCTGATGTGATGCTAATATGATTCACACACATGATGAACATGTTAGTCCACAGCTGTTTAGTGGAGGAAATAAAAAGAAAAAAAAATTTCTTTCCCACTTGTTCTTGTGTGTGCTATATACATGCTCTATGTTATCTCATGGCAGTATCAGGTAGTTGTCACCAGTTTTAACCATGCATCATGACAATCAAGTCTTGAGATTGTGTCTTGTTTTTGAGAGGTTCGCTAAAACATACCACTTGCCTTCCATTTTTACTGAAAACCAAATAGATGGGTCCTGAATCACAACGTTGAGAGTTGAGGAGTAATGTGTGTGCATCCCCACAGTTGCAATGTATTCTTGTAGACCACATTTGCAAAGTTTGTGTATTCTTATAGACCTTAAACAAATTTGTGGGTTGGGTTGTGGAAATTTTGCACTAACTTGGATTTCTTGACTAACTATTGGAGGTTGAAGAAACATGGCCCTGTACATATTCAACTTCAATATCTGAAGTCCATGTGTGTCATCTTGTTGTGCTATATTTTTCTTTGATCTTTTTTGCATCCCCCAAACTTTGAATGAGCTTCTGCAACAATTTCCATGCATCTTTGAAACTATGATGCTGCATTGAAATGTCTTTGAATTCTTGTTTGCCAAAAATGGGAAAGTTTGTAGGAGCTTGGAGATGGGAAGCTAGGAGATGTTACAACAAGATCAAACATTTATGCTGCTGCTTGAAGGGAGATCTCTCAAATGTTCAATGACAAACCAAAGAAAGCAGCATGATGAAATTGTGAAGTGAATAACGAGGTGCATATCTTTCTAATAAAGCAATGATTTGAGATGATAATGATGCTCAAGGGATTGAAAAAAGTTGTGCTAGTAATAGAAGCTTATTTTTTGAATGGAGATGATGCAACTTGCAATGTTGGATGAAAGCATGATTACTAGGTGTTGTTGTGAAAATCTTTTTGGGGAATGAAAATTCAGAAATTTGCATTAAAAATAGTGGGTTAATCAATCATGTTTACTTCTTCTAATTTGGCCATTGGGTTGAACACAAGGATATCTTGAAATTCACTGATTAAATTTTTCCATGTTATCGGCTTTGACTTAAAGGGGGAAACATTACACAATCGCATGTCATTCATTTTTAATATCCTGAGTATCACAATAACATTAATGTGTAAAGTAGATTTGCTAGAAGTGGCAATTCTATTTGTGTACTCCCTCCCATTGTGGTAAAGTGTTTTGGTGGCTTCTGGTGATGAATCCTTGCCCAATGCTAGCAAACAGAATTACAATCTAAAAGTAGATAAACGATAAAGAAAACGTATCGATGGATGAAATTATCACATTTTTTTTTAATGTAAACACTCAATGAACTCTATGTTGAAAATGAAACAAGCATTTTCAAAATGTTAATCACAATAAAGCCTTTCCTTGGCTTTGGCCTATAGTCTCTAATGAAGGTGCATTCACACTTGATGTTTAAGTTAGTGTTACGTGAAATTGTACATGGCATCCTTTGGCATTGAATGTCAAATGGGCTTGATATTTTGATGTGAAGTGAATGTAAGCTTAACATCAAATTTTCATGGTACCTAGATTTAGGTCCTCAATGACAAGCTTGGTGGTACGAGACTAAACATTAGAGTCCCGAACACCAAGTGTGAAGGTACCTTAAGAATGAACAATAAACATCCAAGAATCTAAGAGCAATGGTTAAGGCCACAAATGTTCAACTTCACAAATAGGTTACCAATGAAGTAATTTTTGACATAACATCAAAAGAGAATCTCAAAAGCCACAACCTTAAAATTGCTTTTATGTGATGCACATCTTCATTTAGGGTGTATTGAAAAAGAACAACATTTAAAACCCTAATGCCATTTGAAAGAAAACCCAAAAGGCAAGTCAAAAAAGGATTAAGTTGTGCACTTGAGAAGCTCAATTGTTACCCCGCCAAAGCCAATTAAAAATTTTCAAAATGGTTATTCAAAAAAAGATTGAAGCTATTTTGAATGTCATTGCCTTTGGAAAGAGAATAAGTAAAAGATAAGAAGGTCCATTGAATTACACAAAGCTTAAAAATGGGCAAGGGTGAAAAAGGCTTTCTTAAAAACCTTAACACATGTTAATGCAAAAACAAATAACAAATAGGCTTTTCCCAAAAAAGAGTAACGATTAAATAGAAGGAAAGTTATCAAGCATAAGAAAATTTTGAAAAAAAATTGGTCATATTTTTTGTTGATGATGGAAGTTTGATTTCCTAAAAATTAAATTATTGAATAAGGATAAGGTTGACAATTGAAGGACAAGTGAAAACATTGTATGGAGACAAGATATTGTTTTATTTTATTGGTTTTATGTGTCACTTTTATAGTTAGTTGCATAAATTTTTGAAACATTATATATGAAACATACCAAGTGTTGCCTTTTTAATAATAAAATCCCTAATTTTATGGTTGTGAAATCTAGAATTTTATCTATATGTATTGGTTGGCAAAAATACATTAAAAACCCCATCTCTAGAAACAAATCACATAATCTTAGCAATTTATGATGGATTATCTAAAATGGAAACCTTTTTATTTGCAACCCTACACACTAGCCATTGACATTTATAAATTGTCCATATATGTTAGATAATCATCCCACAATGAATTATTTTTGTCAAATTTTTCACAATGAGCAAATGCGATTAGAATAAAAACATCATTTTGTGACTACAAAATAATCACAACCAAACAATTAAAATTTCATTAATTACATAAATCTAGTCGCACTCAACATGGAGTCACAAATGTTAACCTCAACATGATGTCAACACAAACAATAGATGAAATATATAAGCAAACAAATGTGTTTTCATCCATTAACCAACCTTATAATGCTTGTGACTACATTCCATTATTTGTCATTAGATTGTAGGGTAGTTACTAGTTGGCATGTGGTAACTAATTAATAATTCAAAAATATTAGTGTAAAAATTTTTGTTCATCTATTCTAAATGGAAAAAAATTTGACCACATGGCCTAATTTACTCCTACCAAATGGCACGATAACTGATTTTTTGTGGAAATGAAATTTAAAATAAAAAATTAAATCGACATCATTCATTTTGGTCTAGATGTCACATGTCACAATCTAAGACCAATTTTTGGTCTTAGATTGTGACATGTGACATAATAAAAATTCATCATGTGGCATTGAAATTTGGCCAAAATATATTCAAAATAAATATTTCATTAACAAGGTAGGTAGGTAGATATTCATATTTTATTATGAGTTTAGCCTTAAAGGTTTTTTTTTTAATAATTTTTTTTATGAATGATTCAAGTGCACCTTCTTATATAATTTACAAAATTTGAAATGAAGAACAAAATATATCAAGATAAATGTTCTAATCAAAAATTAATCACAACTATTATATATTACCTATTAGTGATTACTATATACTACTTGTACTATCTACTAGCTATTACTTATTAACAACTATCTAATTGTTCACTTACCCTAGCTTATGCTACTATCTACCACCAAATATAACCTTAATAAAATTTTAATATTATGTTCTTGGATATGACCTTATGTATTCCCAATATACATTGATAATAACCTAAATGTAAGTGTAATAACATTTTAATACACATTATATATATAATATACTTCATATAAATTTACGGGCTAGGTGCATGTCAAAGTTATTTTAATTGTAATCAAATCTTGGTTATTATTGCAATTATGTTGTAACTAATGGGACACACAAGGCTATTCTTGGATAAAATAATCTTTTAAATGTTCATATTTGGAAGATGGAAAAGTTAATAGTTGGAACATAGTCATAAAAGTGATTGCAATTGAAAAAAATTCTAAAGTTCAAATATAATCACAAAAATGACTAGAAATAGTTGCATGCAACATGTAATTACATCCAATTAGGTACAAAATACAATATTTCATTTAATGTATATTGTGAATGGTGAAATTAGTGGAAAGTTGAAGTTGTTGTTTGATATTAAAAACTCATTAGAAAATATCAAAATTCTAAATCATTTTTTTTATTGTCATTTTAAACAAATTATAAACTTACAATTCAATATTACATTTGTTGCATGTAAGTTTTGTTTAGTGTTACCATATTTCAAGCTAAGTTTCATGATTTAGTTGAATAGTTCCATAAAGTTAGAACATCCATTTTTTGTGTTGTAAAAAAAAAATTATTTTATAACAACAACAGTAATGTTGTTTATTTGACTATTATTTTGTCCATCATTCATCATGCCTTATCTCCTTCATCCCCAAAAATTTTTTAAAAGGTATTCAATGTCCATGTTAAACATTATGAACTTGTCATCACATACAAGTTCAATTTTATTTCATTTACTTTAAGCTTTTACTCAATTTCAAATCGTAATTTTCCATACTTTGTAAACTATATTTTTTTGTCCATTTCATGATTTCACATAAAATTTCCAATTTTTTTGTATGAAATACACACACACACACACACACACACACATACTATGTAATCATGTTGTGTATTTGATAATGTATATTCATGTTTAGAGTTAGTCAAATTCAAGGTAATCTTAATTTTATGTTCATGTTTTATAAATTTAAATTGAATGTTTTATGATTATCACAAATCTATTGACTTTGCCTCATAAACATGTTTGTTCAAAATGTAAGTTGGATGATGTCGAATAACAATCACCAATAGTTTCTATTTTTTCAAATTTATACAAAATTGTTATTTGATAAACATTACATGTTCACATCAACATCAGAATGAGGTGGTTTTGCATGTGTTGCCAATGTCAAAGGTCCTTGACTTTTCCCTTGTTCAACTTGAAAAAAGATAATTTCCTTATAAAATATTTGAACAATGGTTATGATTAGTTATGTGGAAATATGGAAGTTGTCTAATTCTTTTTGTTTAAAGTTTGGTTGGTGAAATTATTATTACATTGAAAATTTCAAAACTAAAGATGCCATTGTTTTAATTTCAACTTTAAACTTCAAATTTTATTTCAAGTGTTTGCACCATTAATTGAATTTTTTCAAATTTTTAGTTTCAAGAAACTATTTTCAAACTACATTATTACAAATCATGGTTTTTTAAAAGGTTCAAATTGACTAACTTATTATTTTGACTAATAAACATATACATTTTGACTAAAGGCCAAAGGTTTGAATGACACATGTATTTGTTGACTAATCAACTTGATTATAGTGATTTATTCAATTAGATACACATAGTCAAGTTGTGTAACCTTAGTCAAAATGACTAATGATATTTAATCAAGTTGGACAATTAATCAAAATGGTTAATGATCTTTAGTCAAATTAAACATTTAGTCAAAATGGCCAATGATTTTTAATCAAAATGACCAATGGTCTATAATTAAGTTGAACATTTAATCAATATGGCCAATGATCATCAATCTATTACCTTATGTACATTTACCTCCTATTTATTCATGTCCACATATTTATTTAGTTAGTTATTTACCTACCTATTGCCCACCCACCCACCTACATATTATTTACTCACTTACCTATCTACTTATATTTTTTCACCTACCTACCTACACACCGACCTATATATTTCACCTTCATACAACCTACCTACTTACCTACCCACCTACTTATGTATTATTTACCTATTGATTCACCTTTTTACTTACTTAAATTTAACTATTAAGTGTAACCATTAAGTGTAGCCATTAAATTTATCCATTAGGTTTAATTTAAATTTATCAATTAAATTTAGTTGTTTAACCACTATATTTGACATTAGGTTTAGCCTAAGTTAAATCATTAAATTTGGCTAATAGGTATAACCTAACTTTAACCACTAGGTATAACCTAAAATTAACCACTATGTTTAACCATTAGGTATAACCTAAGATTAACCATTATGTTTAAGCACTAAAGTTATCCATTAAATTTAACTTAAGTTTAGTCATTATGTTTAATAATGAAATTTAACCATTAGATTTAACTTATGTTTAACAATGAAATTTATCCATTAAATTTAATCACTAGGTTTAGCCATTACTTTAAGTAATTAAATTTAGCCACTAAGTTTAACCATTATTTTAAGTCATTGAGTTTAACCTTTAAGTTTAGCCATTGTTTTTAGTCATGAGGTTTAATCAATATTTAAATCATCAAATTTAGCCATTATTTTAAGTAATTGAATTTAGTCACTAAGTTTAGTCATTACTTTAAATCACTAAGTTTAATCATTAATTGTCACCTAGGTTTAGCCATTATGTTTAGTGATGTGAAATAAACACGTGAAATAAAAAAGTTGATAAAAGTTGAACTTTTTTGATGGTGTAGTTCATTAATAAGGACTTGGTTTATCATTGGGAAGGTTTGGGGTTCAATTCTTTATACTTACAACCTATGTGCATGCTTAAAAGGTTGGGTTAAGTAGGCTAGGTTAGCACCTACCTGCTTAAGTGCCTTTTTTCAACCTACTTAAACCTATTTACTACCTATTTATTAATTTTGAAAAGAATAACTTAGAAAATGATTTTAATTTAGGTATAAAATTGACTTAGTCAAATGGTCCACTATCCACCAATCAAAATGATAAGATCCAATTTGACCACCTAATCGTGTTGGACATGTACAAAACAACTTGTTTAAATTCATAAGGTGATTTTTTTGACACCAATCACTTTTGGATATTTTTTTACTAGAGGACCAAGTCAAAAAAAACCATGAATTGTATTAATGTTATTTCATCTATGTGTTTTGACATGTTCATGTTGTAATTACCAAACATATATATATATATATATATATATATATATATAATGTATTATCTTGGTATATGACTAGCCTTCAACTTTAATCAAAATATGTACAATCACATCTACATAGATAATCTCACATATATTTACATATTCAAAAAACAAAGTTCCACACCTTCATATCATCTATCAATTTAAATCACAAATTTATTCTTTCAATTTTGGTCTCAAGGTTTTTGATTGTTTCAAAAGTTTTATTTTAATCTAGTGTAATTTATGCATTTTTTAGACTTTTCAGATTTACTTTTTTTTAAAAATCTTTAGCATTTGAATTTTTTCTCTCTTTTCATTTTTTTATTTGAGAGTTTTTAATTCTATTAGAAAATATCTTCATTTTTCTATTTCTATTTTACATTAAAATTTTCAGTATTATATTTTTTGTTTTTCATTTTGTGTTTTTAAATTTTGCAAATTTCATTTCTAGTTTTGCATCAATTCTAAAAATTGGGATTTCATATTTCAAAAAAAATTCATTTTTTTTTAAAAAACATTTTGTGCATTTTGTTTTTTTGAATACCTAAGTGTTTGAACAACAAATTAGTTTGTGAATTTGACATATTAAACTAGCTTGCCAAATTGAGATTCTTGATCAACTTGGGAAATTGAGGTTTCAAATTTGAGGTTCAAAATCAACTTGTCAACATGACAACCCAAAATCCAAGTTCCAATCTAGCTTGTCAAAGTGGTCCTAAAGTTGGTTTGCCAAACTGGCAAGATTCATTAGCCAAATCAGCAAGCTAACAAATTGAGGTTTCAAACTTAAGGTCCCAAATCGACTTGTTGATAAGCTCAACAACTTCAACATTATCCTTTTGTAGTTGATGATCATTTATTTGGTTTTGTGACATTTTTATTTCATTATTCACAAACTTCACCTCAACTTTGTTTTCAATGTATGCCCCATTTTTCACAATCTTTTCAACAATGTACTATTTCATTCAATTCGTCCCGGTTGTACAAAAATTGTGACATCAATTCTTTACAAAAACTTATGCGGAGAAAAGGGCATAAGGGCAATTTTCAAGGTAGATTACTTGTGGAGGCCTTATATCAAGTTGTGTGATCTAAAAGAAATTATGTGTCATATTTTTAGACTAGCCATTACAATTATTCTACCATCATGAAGTTCCTAATCTTACAAAAGGTCACTATGAACCAATCATGTTTTCATAATATATCGTTGATAAAGGATCAAAATATATTGAAATTGTAAATCAGAAATTTGAGCTTTAGTTTGAAGAGTTTGGAAAAAAATTCCACTCATATTTTCAATTTTGGTGCCATATTGCAATAAAAAATGATATTTTACAACTTCCAACAAGTTTGTTATTTCCAATTCCACAATTTGGTAAAAAATTCCAGTTTTCTATTTACTTGCAATTTTTAAAGCTAATGTGGTGTGCAATTTTTCACCAAGCCAATCTTTCGGCATTCTTTTATTTATCCTAATTGTTTGGGAATTTATCCAATTTTTCTAGTTTTTCAGTTTGCCATTTTGTTGAAATTTTTAGAGGTAATGTGGTGTCCAATTTCTCAAGAAGCTAATTTTGGGCACTATTCCATTTTCCCTATTTGTTTGAGATTTTTTCTAATTTTTCCAGTTTTACAATTTGTGTTTTCTTGAAAATTCCAAAGGTAGGGTAAACATGCTCCCCATCGAACATCACTCGGTGACTGAATGCTCCTCTTGTGCAGACCAATGTTATTCAATGGTTGCATGCATTCCTACAAGTGTTTTAACATGACCTCATAACCAAACATCCAACCTTGAGAAAAATGTGTTCAACTTTTTAATATTATGCAAATGAAATCTTTTTTTTGTGTGGTTATGGGTGTGGGGAAAAACGATAATCAAAAAAATGCCATGGTGTTATATGTGGTTATGTTTGGTGATGGGAGAGGACTAGCACATTCTAATGCACACATTTGAATACAAATATGGTAACAATGTTATTTTAAAGGATGGGTTGAATTCTTTTTCAAAAAACCAAACCCAAAGAAGTAAAGAAAATGTTTGGTGATAAGAGAGACCAACACATTCTTAGGGGTGGGATGGATTTTTTCACAAAACAAAGATAAGATAAGAAAAAAAAAATGGTTATGGAAGTTTAAGCTCACATTAAAGGGCATGCAACTACTCATCAATAAATTGTAAACCCTAACAAGGATGCAATGCACAAGGATTAGCAAAGGACATCATATCTTTGAATCCTCCAAGGCAACACATTTGTCCCCAAAAGAGGATCCTTAAAGATTCCTATTATGCACAAGCACTTAGCATTCTCTCCAAAAAAAATCAAAGGCACAAATCAAAGTTTAAATTGAAACAAGGCTTACATCAAATGAATAGATCATTTACTACTTTTTGAGCTTTAGGTATGTCCTTTCTAGGAGCCATAGTAGAAGAATAGTTCCAACCATACTTAGAATTCCTAGGTCTTAATGTTGTAATATCGGGAAATTTAGACCTGCTAGTGAAAGTTAAACATGTAAAGAATGATAGTTTGAAAGTTTACTTGCAAAAAATATGTCTCAAAGAAAAAGTAAAACAAGTAGAAGAACAAGAACTAGGTTCAAAATTAAATTTGAAAAAAAAAAAAAAGAGCAAGGTGAAAGTAAAGCATGTAGGAAAAGGATTAACATCAAAAATACAAATTGAAAATATAGATCAGATTTCCAATCAAAGGTTCAGGAAATATTTGGATTATTGTTAGATCCAACAATCCATAATCTAAAATGCTTCATCAAGGAAATTCAAGAAAGCTAGGGATTAACTAAGTCACATGAATCATTCATACATATCTTTTCCCACTACATGCACATCAACAGAAGATGTTGATTTAAATTGGATGATTTTATACATTTTTATAATTTAATAAACTATAATATAACATTATTGGAACATGTTATAATAAAATTTCCAAATTTATTAAATTTTAAAAAAATTGGGTTGTTTACACGGAAGAGAAAGTCATATCATTGGTTGGGCCATATTGCACTCCACCAAGTTGCTAGAAGTTGGGACCAGGAAGAAAAAAACAATGATGAAGTTGACAATCCTTCATAGGTAACAAAACAACATGTTGAACTTGTAAGCAACAAACAAGGATGTTTTTCCGCTTGGTCCGAAACCACAAAGCGAAAGATCAACACCACAATTGAATCAAATGTTTTCAACAACTAGAAAAGGCATGTGTACAAATGGAGTTTTAGAAGCATCAATGGATGTTGTTAAAAGAAGGACATATTCCCTAATTAAGGAAGATAAATAATTCATGGAACATTCCAATGAACTTTCTTTCAAACCATTTAAATGGAAAAACTAGATCTAGGAAGATGGGGCCAAGAGGTGTGCTTACAGAATAAAAGGATGCAACAGTGATTGCATGGACATTAACTATGCAATAATGTGGATTGTCTAGAAGCCTATAACAACTAAAGATGAAAGTCGTAGAACTAACACAAATAAGGGCTACACCATTCCAAGATGGGATACTAAACAATAGTTGGTGGTACTAGTTCATGCGTAGACATCTAGAAGTGAACATTTGACAAGTAGAAGGATTGGAAGTCTACAAAGCATAGGGGTTGACACCCACTTCATGTAACTTTTTTTATACCAACTTGCAATCACTATATATAGCCAACATGATTATAGTTCAAATCATATATGAAATTTTGATGAAACAAACATTCAAGTTAGCAGACAATTTGGAGTAAGAGTTTTGGCTAGGAGAGGCTCAAATGTAGTTAATTAATAGCACCATTCCCAAATTTCAAAATTGGTTAATTATAAACTATGTAATGAATGCTACAATTTGATGTATTCTATTTAGGTTTTACATTTTCAAAGGTGAGAGACTACTAGGATGATTACATCAAATTTTGCAAACTAGGTGCTTGTATGGCAATGGAATAAAGAGAGTGGATGACTACTTTCTTGTTTAAGGAGTTTTTATTTTTCTTTAAAAAGTTTGTTCCTCACCAACCAACATTTGTTATTTCTACATGGGCATGGAAGCCATGTTACCCTAAAAATAATAGAATAAGCAAAAAAATTAGGGTTAGACATGATCGTATTGTCATCACACACATCACATGCATTACAACCATTACATACATGTGTTTTATTTCAAGCCTTTTAAGACAACATTTAGAAAGGTCAGGGATGCAATTATGTCTAAAAACAATTAAACATGGAACATATAAGATAATTTTAGCTAGATGGGTAGATAAGGCCTTAGAATAATCATTCACAAAAGAAAAACATCAAGTTTGGATTTAGAATTACATGTATATGGCCTTTCAACCCAAAGGCAATGGATGGCAAGATTTGACCATTAGAAGTTTATACAATAGTAAATGTGAACAATGTAGGAAGTGAAAAAGATTACACATTAAAGGAGGAAATTGAAAATGATCAACAATGGGGGAATGAATCTATTGTCACAAAACTTGTCCATATAATTAAAATAATTCAACATCTAACATTTGATTAAACTCTACCTACCTATAGGCCAAAAAATGACTAGCGCTACAATGTAGATATGCCTTTAGAACCTTCCAATGATAAAACAACAACCAAAAGATATCAATGTTGTAAACCTAAACGAAGGTAATCCTAAATATATTTATGGGTTGTTATAGGAAAACTAGTAGTCTCTAAATCTAACCCATGAATCCATGAGTGTGCATAACCTATTATTGCTACCTCATTTACCTACAAGATGTATAAAGGGAAAAGAGCCACTAATTGATTATTCTTAGTCACATGTTGTGATAAGTTTTGAATACTTAGATATCTTAAGGAAAAAAAAAATGGAAAATGTAATTGTAGAGGAAATCAAAGAAGGAAAAAGAAAGGAAAAAAAAAACAAGTGAAAAAAAAACAAATTTAGTAAAGTCGGGTTTTGCAATAGATTGAACAACTCAAAAACTATTGAGAAGCGTGCTAAAGCACAATTCACTACAACTTATAATCTAGTAATTGTATATGAAGTGGGTGAATTTTTTCACCATGATTTTAAAACATATTTGTGGGTAGATCCACATATTAGGTATAGGGGTGTGATTTTAGACTATGCAACATGCATTCAACAATAGGCAAAGTTGCAAATGTAGGCTAGGCAATAGGCATGAGGGCATTGAAAAGCAAGGCTATTACCTTCCAATGACTGGGGAAAAGGGAAGTAATTGGTTAGTAACAAGACTAGAATGAATAGAAGGGTAGAACTAAATAAATCATTGGGATGAGTAACAAGTAAAACAACCTCAAGAAAATGTAGAGAAACATTGAGAGAGGAAAGAGGACCACCAGCAACAATGGAAAGAAAAGAAAAAACGACCACCACCGGCTAAAAAAAAGGAGAGAAAGGTGTTGAGCTTTAAAATAATACCAAAAGCAATAGCTTACAGAGAGAAAAAAAGGCATTGATCTCAAAGAAAGGAAAGGACTAGTAGTAGCGGAAAAGGAGAAAGGTGTCAAATTTAAAGAAAGGACTAGCAACAATTTAGAGAATTTTGTGTTAAGCTTGGAGAAAGGACTAACAACAACTTAGAAAATTTCGTGTTGAGCTTGGAAAAAGGATTAATAGCAGTTCAAAGAGAAGTGTTGAGCTTGAAAAATGGACCAATAACAATTCAAAGAAAGGAAAAGACCAACAACTCAAAAAAAGGAGAGGATTGGCAACAATCTTAACAATTCAAGGCTAGAGGAGAGAGAGGGGAAAGGACTTTAACAACAATCATTAAGAAAACAAAAAGAGAGGTGTTGAATTTAGAGAAAGGATCAATAGTAACAATTGAGAGAAAGACATCAAGCTCAAAAAGAGGACCATGTCAAAAACTGAGATAACACCATCAAGATCAAGAGAGGCATTGGGAACAATAATAACTGAGAAAGAAGCATCAAAAGTAACATCTCAAAGAGAGAGGTTTTAACTTCAAGAGCTTGTAATTTGAAACTTCCATTGCCATGGGACCATTCACAACATAGGACCACCATCACCATGGGACCATTGAAAAGATCAACCTGCTCACAACACAAATCTACCAAAGGTTTAACACCTCACAACATAGATCACCCAAAGTATCAAAAATTTACAACATGATCTAAGAGGATCAAAATTGAAACACAATTAAGGTGGTGATCAAGAGCTTTTTCAAATTTTCGAAAGGAGATGAAAAAGAGAGAGAGGATTGAATTCAAAAGAGGATACAATTAAAAGCTCACAATGTGACTGGGAGGCATATGTGTGGAATTTTGGGAAGTTGGTTGGAAATTTGCGCCCACAAACATTTGGAGTACTTGAGTGACAGATTTGGTGAACATGACATTGTTTACCCATTACCATCAATCTAGAAGCCTTATGTTGCATGTGATTTGAACCTTATGTTTAAAAAGTGAACACTTACTTTGAGGATGTTGATCATCTAGATTTTCATTTAGTTTGATATGGGAGTAGTTAATGTTCATTAATGTCCAAGTGTCTGTTTGGCTTTAGGTGATTAAAAACCATCATGGACTGCCATGTGTATGATCCTTTTTTAAAATATTTTTTACCCCCCAAACTTTGAAGGAATGCATTTTCCTCATTTTGACCTGTTTTGAACGATTTAAACAACCATGGGTGTGTTTTTTAGGGGTCTATTTTTTATCTAGGTGGAAAGGAGCCAAATTGAATGAAAAGACGGTGACTGAAACACTAAATGTTTAGTCATCAGTTTTGTTTATTCTAATGTGGTTGTCCACTTTTTCATTGAACCAATTTTTGGGCCATCTTTCATTTTTCTTTTTTTGGGGGGAAATTTTCTGATTTTTCCAACTTTCCAATTTGGCATTTTTTGCAATTTTCAAAGGTAATTTGTGTCCAATTTGTGACCAAGTCAACTTTTGGGCAATCTTCCATTTTTCCTTTTTTTGGGGAGTTTTTATGATTAATCTAGTTTTACAATTTTCAATTTCTTTCAATTTTCAAAGGCAATCCAATTTTCCAATTTTGCATTGAGCCAATTTTTGGGTAATCTTCTGTTTTTCTTATTTGTTTGGGGATTTATGTAATTTCATTAATCTTAATATTATTATTATTATTATTTTCAGAGATAATTTGGTGTCCAATTTTTCACCAAGCCAATTTGGCAATCTTCCATTTTTCATGTTGGTTTGGAAATGTTTGTGAAAATTTTCCAATTTTTGAAGGTTTTTTTTTTGTCTTTTGTGCAAAATTTTGAGCTATTTTATTGCGTGAATTTTGTAGTTGTCAATTTTTTTTGAATTTTGAATTTTTTCCTTTTTATTTGGAAAATTGAATGGTAATGTCAATTGACTACTCATATGAATTGTGGATGAAAAACACATGTGGTAAAAGAGGGTAGTGCCTTCATAGGGAGCTAAGCCCTTTTGTATGGCCCAATTTTATGTGGAAATGTTGTCACAACTTTTCCATTGTGCTAACACTTTTGTAATTTTCTAGTTTTTCCCACATTTTGTGGCATTTTGTGTCAATTCACACCCATATGAATTTTGGACAACTTATAAAACCATGTGGTAAGAAAATGGGTATTGCATTGTTAGGGAGCTTAGATGTTTTTAGCACTTTTATGGTTTTGATGGTTTGACATGTTTTTCCAAGGTCTAGGCAATATTTTATGGTTTTGCATTAAGTTCTTTCCAATTGCTTTTATGTTGCTTTGCTTAATTGGTTACATTTTTTTTTAATAACCATAGGGCATAAATTGGCCATCAACTTTTATTAATGAGGTGCTTGTTGGAACTGTAACCTAAAAAGGAGAGGGTGTAAGACCAAACAACAAAACGGACGATTTGATGTCCTTACACGGAACTTAGTTTTGTGCGATCCTAAAACCAATCAACATATTCCGATCTTTCTTTCTAATTCACCCAAAGTTCTATTGCCTACTACCACTAATCACTTCATTCAGACATCATTTAGACTTGTGTAAGATCAGCAAATTTTGATCATTGAATCTGAGCTTACACCTTCATTCATAAAAGGTCCAGAGAGTACAGACATCCTCGCTATAAGGCATACATCGAAAGACAAACACACCTCGGCTCTAATCCTTCTCAGTTGATCCTACAAGTCACTCTTAACTGTCTAGCTAATTTGTTGGCGCAACGGAAAATTCAACAACTAGCCAGAGCTAAAGATCTCCTCCACTGTCTATCTGTACATCTCTATGCTCATCTACCATGATCTGCACACCTTTCGCCATAGCCTACCCAATCTTTAAAAACTTTCCGATCTTTCTACTTCCTCCTGTCCTCCTTGGCCTTCGCTCTTGCTCCTCACCCCCCGTTGGCGCTCCATCCACTCCTGTTCATCAATGCAGCTCCACTCCGTCATAATTTGTGCCGCCTTACTCACGTGCGATCCGATTTCACAGCATATCTAGAAGCAGCCGCCATGCATTCTTTGTATCAGTAATGGAGAGATCCGCGTAGCCAGAAACACTGACGGCTACAAAATCAACTCAATCAACAGGCCATGTTCACATTGGCTTGGTGACCTATTGTCCGGTCACATAACCTCTTTTATAATTTTGCCACCAAGGGTTCAAGTCATCCCTAACCTTCTCTTGAAAAGGGTGTTGGTAAATATTCATATGGGTCCAAATTCTTTAAGGTGTACCAAAATCTTGTCACAATTTCACCATTTTCTGACTTTTTTATCTAGTCTTTTTTTACCGTATAAAGACACATTTATGGATGATTATGATGAAATCCAAAATTGTAATGATCTAAAATATAGTCCTTTTAATATTTTTGATAACTTTTGATTCATTATTCTTTATGAGGATCAAAATATAGGGTAAAAAATGATTGCAATAAGGACTAGGCCCTTTTCATCTTGTGTGGTACACCTTAAAAGATTTTCACCCATATATGAACCATTTTGCAAGTAATTATCATATAAATTCGATTTCCATTGATGATTCTAGATTGCACCCAAAAATAAGTTAAACAATGTGTTAGCCATTTTGAATGTAAGCAAAATTAAAATCTTAGACCCAATTGAGCAAGTTGGGTTTGATGAATTGTCGAACAATATTGGGCCAGTTTGATGTCAACAACATTGAACATTGCATAGTGATAAATGTGAGATGCTTCATGTTCCAATTTTTTATGTATGGATGAGAGGTTAGTGTGTGATTTTACGTTGTTTTGAATTGCCAACATTGTGTATTGATGATTCATCTAAAGTCATTAACCCAACCCAGTTTTGGGGAACAATGGTTTTTGACACACATGATAGACTTGACATGTTAACAATTATTTTGTTTAGTCCATGGGGATCGTTTGATTGTGTAAAAGATGTGGTTAGAGTTGTAGATGAAGATGACACTTCATGTGTAGTTCCAAAAGTTCAAGTTTGGGCTTGTAAACCTATGTTTCCATCTTGAGATTTCTTTTACAAGTGCATTGATGATTTTGATTATGTATTTGGCACCTCTTCTGGAATTCTTGAATCCAAAATTAGGTTAGATAATAAGGTGATTGCACACTAAGGTGGACCAAAAGTGGTAGATTTTGGAGTCTATAATTTTCTTTTGTCATAATTTTTAATGTGAATATTTGATGTTTTGGGGATGCAAATTAATCCATCTGAAAGTAGGAAGGCAAGAAGAATATTTAAACCCTAAATTTATAAGTTTTCAAATTATGATGTGATTTGATTTAATCAGCTAAAGGAAAAGTTAGAAATAAAAACATGGGTTTTTAAAAATTTTACAATTGGCAAATGTTATGTTGGGTAGTAATATCATGTTTTACAAAACAACATTTATCAAATTTTCCATTTCAATAAATTATGGACTTTTTAGACTATTAGTAATCTTGCAAAATCCTAATAAACTAAAATATTAAATTTGATTGGAAACTCTTATTTTAGGATTACAATAGCCTCACAATCATACTAGGGAAAAAAATCAACAATTAAAACATGTTTACAATGTAATAAAAGTCCATAACACTTTTTATGGACAAGATGTCTGATTTTTTATTTTAAAAATCAGAAAATAAAGAGAGGAAAATTTTGGTTTCTGAAGAAACATTGCCACTTTTTGAATAATCACAATTTAAAGTCTCTCATCATCACTTTGCCTTTATTTGGAAAAAAAAAAAAAAAAAAATTAAAAAAATTTTTTAAAAAAAATTATTTTAAAAAAATAAAAATAAAAAATACATTA
>Ga0116231_10007523_pt1 | contig 19856 bp, 12 predicted proteins | sample S1TSphgellanicum_2_FD_89695 | JGI IMG/M metagenome (GOLD analysis project Ga0116231, IMG submission 89695) | Host-associated microbial communities from peat moss isolated from Minnesota, USA - S1T2_Fd - Sphagnum magellanicum MG | ecosystem: Host-associated > Plants > Peat moss > Unclassified...
GTGTTTATGTTTTATAGGGTGGCAGGAGTTGGGGGTGGTTAGAGGGAGGGTGGGTAGCGAGGGGAGGGTGGTAGTGGAGATGTCCCCTTGTTTATGTAGCAATAGCACGTTGGCACTAACAAATTTGTTCCGATCGTCTTCAATGTTGACACCCTCTCTTTTGTTTGTTTGGGTGTCGAAACCACAATTGCTTGCTTGCTATGGATCCCACAATGCTACGGATCGGATCATTATGTTTCCGCACTTCGAGAAATGCAACTTATCCATCCGTTTCGCTCTTCCAAAGTGGGACCCGTCAACAACTACTTGACTAATCCCGGACCCACTTCCCCCTCCTCCTCCTCCTCCTCCGGGACACACCCCAAGCCCACACCCCGACGTGCTGAGAAGGAAGAAAAAGAATTTTTTCTTCATGGCAAGCAAGCGGAGAAGGCAAAAGTGGGGTCCCTTGATAATCATCATGCATGAGTGGGTAGCATGTTGCTAGCCCTCTCAGTGTTGGCCTCACAATCTATCTATCATTGACGGACATTTTCTCCGCCCCTCCCCGACCCCCCCGCCCCCCAAAACAATATAGTCAATACTCACTCTTAGTTATTCTCAAATCTAGGTGCCGTTTAATGGGATGCTAACGACAAAGTTGGGTCATTTTATATTATCTTTGTTAAGTGAGTGCCTATTACGCTAACGGCAAAATTAGGTCGTTTTATATTATCTTTGTTAAGTGAGTGCCTATTACGCTAACGGCAAAATTAGGTCGTTTTATATTATCTTTGTTAAGTGAGTGCCTATTACGCTAACGGCAAAGTTAGGTCATTTTATATTATCTTTGTTAAGTGAGTGCATATTAGGCTAACGACAAAGTTGGGTCATTTTATATTATCTTTGTTAAGTGAGTGCCTATTATGCTAATGGCAAAGTTAGGTCGTTTTATACTATCTTTGTTAAGTGAGTGCATATTATGCTAATGGCAAAGTTGGGTCATTTTTTATTATTGTTGTTAAGTGAGTGCATATTATGCTAATGACAAAGTTGGGCCATTTTATACTCTCTTTTTGTTAAGTGAGTGCCTATTATGTTAACAACAAAGTTGGGTCATTTTACATTATCTTTGTTAAGTGAGTGCATATTATGCTAAGGACAAAGTTGGGTCATTCTATACTATGCAAATTGTGCTAACGGCAAAGTTGGGTCATTTTATATCATCTTTGTTAAGTGAGTGCATATTATGCTAATGACAAAGTTGGGCCATTTTATACTATCTTTTTGTTAAGTGAGTGCATATCATGCTAAAGACAAAGTTGGGTCATTGCATCAATGCTTTGGTGGTGCTGAGTTTTAGACTAAGTATTCCACTAATTTTTTGGGAAATTGGCATCATGTATTGGAATTTGCATTGTATACCCCTTATTTTTTTCTTTTTTGCGTGTGTGAGTTTTTATGCATAAATTATGGAATATTTATTTGAGTCATCCCCAAATTATTCCAAAGTATCATTATAACAATTCTTAACCAAGACCTAAGTAAAGTGTTCAAATTTTCTCTTACTTGTACTAACTTTGTTAATGTCATTTGGTTCATTATCTTTGCAATGGATTCTTTTCATTAGCTTCAAAAACATTGTATTAAATTAAATTAAATTATTAAAAAATACCTTTGTTTAATAGAGTCCTCTTTCGTCATTAATTGTTGAAGATTTACTTTAGCTCAAGAAATAATCTTCCAGATGGCACCATTTAATTTGGAATCATCCTCTTCTATAAGAAATTGTGAGAGAAAAAAACATTCCATAGACTTATATCCAAAGAGAGTGTAAGCCAGGTAGCTTAGTCTAGGATCAGGCCGGTCCTTTAGAGCCTGCCCAAGTCATGTATCCTTCTTACCGGGCTAAATTACATCCATCACTTTATCATCAAATCATGGATGAAGCAATCGAGGACAGCTTGACTTAATCTCAGTAATTCATCTCCCATACCTTGGTAAGAAGCTCAGCATCCTCTAGTGAATGGAGATTATCAAGTACATTCATCCATTTGAACCCACGACATCTCAATTCATCATACCCATAAATGGCCATGGCACATTGAAGCCCTAATGACCCAAATTGGCCATTGTGTTCATGAAACTAATCTATAAGTAAGTTGTCCATTTCCTTTTATCTTGGTGTGAAGAAGAATGTGGTTGCAATAAAGAACCTCTTTCTTTATGATAGAGCTTGTTGCATCTTTTCCTTCATTTCAATTTGAATGTCAAGGTCTCATATAAGATTTCCATTCCACTTAAATAAACAAAACTTCTTGTACTTGCAACTTAAGTTCCTTGAATATGACATGTTAGGTTTCGAAAAGTTGAAACACAATTTTTAGCATTCAAGTTGAAACCAAGATTGGAGCATGCAACCTTTGGTTTAGAAGGCCATTGTTTGTAAATACCAACCAATCTTGTTCATTTTGAAATCGAGAAAAGGACTAACCACTTAGTTTTCAACAAGGAATGCCTTTACACAAATGCCACAACTTTCATTAGGTATTGCGGCTTCAATCTCCTATGCTCTAAGGTTTGAGCTTAATCAACAATATATGAAGTTGATCAATAGGCCATGGGGTTTCCATTAGGCATACCTATAATGTGACCCTAATAAGGGTGGTTGAATGAACATGATGTTGATCAAATTATAATCAATATTTCAAGGATAAATGAAAGTCCTCTTGGGGATTATCCTTCCCCACTACCTAATACTTAAAGTTGGATCTAGCAAAAATTCATTTGTTGATCAACATTTATTTTATTTGGCTTACATTGTTTAGATTTTGTTGTGGCATTTTTTATTTAATTAAAAAGCCATTTGATAACTTCATTCCCATGTCTAGGTCACCATGATTGTATTTTCCCCAATTCAAATAAGGTGTGATGATTATGATTTCTAGTTGGGTGACTAAACAAAGTGTACAATAATGATCAATCATGTTCCTCCTTAGTTTTTTAGATAGTCAAGATTTCATATGATTTTGGTTTCTCAAGTGCAAAATGTTTACATTTTAAGGTGGGCTAAAACATTTTTGTAAACAACAAAATAATTAGTTTGGATTAAAACATCTCATTACACCAAACACCCCTTCAAATGGCAACCAAGTGGTGTGAGGAATGAAAATGGTGATGTAGTGGTCCACTACAATATTTACATCATTGAGAAAAAATCAACCTTGGCACTTGGAGGTTGTGGATTAACAACAACATGCAAAGCAATGTTGTCACCGAAAGGTTTGATACAACTCAAAATAGAAAGATTTTTGTTTCTTATGTTTTTGTGTTTACTCGTTGCTTGTGCTTGTTTGTTTGATTGATATTTGATTTTCATTTGTACTACATTGGAATTAGTGATTGTTAATTCTTTTTATCTTTCAAATCGTTATTGTTGTTGTGGTTGAAGTTTTGATGTTCTTATTGTATAAGTAGTGCTTGGGTTTTGGTGGATTCTAAATTGTCTATTGTTGTTAATAATGCACTTGCCATGGTTTTTTTGCAAAATGTGTTTGTTTGTGCAATTGATTATTAGACCTTTGTTGTTGTTAATGTTTCCTAATTTTTATTTAAGTTGTGGTAGTTGCTCTTAGGTCATAAAAGCCTTGGTGTTTGTAACAATACTTGGTTGTTAATGTGTTTTCAAGCTTTTCATAGAAAATTTGAGAATTCTCAATTGATTTGTGGGTTTAAAAGTTCCTCTCACAATTTTTTTTTGTGAAATTTATTATTATTATTATTTTGTGGGGGAGATCAATTTCTTGCAATTCCTAAATAATGTGTCATGTTTTTTATATTTGTGGGTTCAACAAGGGTAGAGAAGATAAGGAAGCAATTTGAGAAGGAATGACAAGGTGATGTAATGGTTTTAGCTCTTGGGAATTGTCCATCAATTTATGGGTTGAGAATTTTTTTCATGATTTCCATTTTGCAAAATTAGCTACTATTTGCTATTGTTAGGGGTATTCATTTCTCACAACTTTTGTGTGCTTGTGGGTTCAACCATATCAATGAAAAAAAGGAAGCAATTTGACAAGGAGCAATGAAACAATGTAGTGAGTCTATTTCATGGTTATAGTGGGGCATGGTGCTTTGCAATAGGCTATGTTGTACAAACTCCTTAGGACCTTGAACTTTGTAGGGTGAGTTTATAAGTTTATAGTGGAGATGTTCTTATTTGTGTTACAATGTTTAATTAAATATGGTGTATTATTATTATTATTATTATTATTATTTAAGGAATACAAATAATCTGAACGTGAGATTTGAAACCAAAGTCAACTCATTTCAAACATCCATGGAACTCATTGAAACTTCATTATATTAATACATTTCAATTTGTAAATCATTTTTAAACTATGGATGTTGAATTGACAATTAGGAATGTGATTGGATCAAATTCCTTATAAGTTCATTGGTTTGGTTCACACTTTAGACTCTTAGGTGAAAAATATGATGAAAAAATATTGGATGGATTGAAAAAATTTAATGTCATAAAAAACATTGGAGATCATGACAATTGGGGACATTCATACTAATTATTTGTAAATAATACTTCTAAAAGCACCTCCAATGGTAACAGTAAAATGACATGTACATCAAATTTTGGATGAAATCTAAATTTGAGTGGTGTGAAAATGGGCTTCATTCTTATGAATTGATGTAGAATACCAAGGTGTAGTCATGATAACATTTATTGCAACAAGTGTTTGATTTGTATGTCAATTTTGTAATAATGTTTAAAATATTTTTACGTCATTTTTAAAAAAAAATCATGGAAACATGTGGAATAAATTGGATTGAACCTAATGAAAACAAAGTATTAAAAACATGCATAAAAAATTGTAACTATTGACTTCCATTTTGTGAAGGACTTGAAATGCCTTCAAAATGACACAATCATTTACATTGTTCAAACCTTTACATAATAATATAACATGTCATAAAAAATGAATATTTTTTTACACTATAAAAATCATTGATTTTTAATCCATCCATTTTGTAACCAATTGTAGTCTACCACATCATCTTGACAAACACAATCATTTTTTTAAAAAAAGCAATCAAAAAACAATTAATCACAATAAGGTGACTTGGGTAGGTATGGTTCATGTTGTCTTGTTTGCACTCACCATGGGTGTCAAAAGACCATGGAAATTAGTAGCCTTGAGTTGGTCAGCCATAATGATTGGTCACACATTTGACATGCATTTTTTCAAATTAAGAAAGAAAATATTTTGTCCATTTGACATGCAACCCAATGACAACCAATACTATTCTTGGATATGGTGTGAAATCAAATTGTGAAATTTCATTTGAAATGTTGTTAAATATTTTGTCAAGAATGAACATGAATTTGTAATTTGTTTCAATTGGCATCATTAGACTATGCATTGCTTATATGCTACAACAATTACTAAACTTTGCATGACATTCTTGATTTTCTTGAATTTATTAACTTAATATTCATGAACTTTCTTTCATTTTGATATGATTTGATTTTGAATTTCCTTGTGGCTATAAAATGAATTGTTCATCAACTAGTTACTTTTGTATTTGTCAAGTGTCATGCATGTTTTGTTTGTTTCTATATCTACTAGTGGATCCTCCTATTTTGTGGTGATTTAAAGCTACATTGCCAAGTTACATTTGCTAACTTTACCATCCCATTTGTTTTGGTGACTTTGTGGGGTTGCTTCTACTTGTATTGTTGTTTCAACAATCATTACATTTGTCCATTTGAAACCTTCCATTTTGTTAGTGCTATACAATTTTAAGTCCACATTCATCAATTTTTTCACAAGTTATCTTTGCAACCCTTAATTGTTTTCTCACTTGTTAGACATTTTGTAGGTTAGGTTTTGATTAAAAATCTATCAATTGTCTTCATTGGTTTGATCAATTGTTATTTTGTTTGTCATCAACTATGCCTAAACATTGTTCATGACCATATTGTGCATATGGCCTCTTGGTGTATGGGTTTATGGTTGCCTATGATGTTTTTTTTTGGGTGCGGTATCCAAATGATGGTGCACTATGGATGGATGGATGGATGGATGTATGGACTAAAAACCCATTTGGGTTCTTCCTAATTTGAAAACCATGGATATAAACCATGATCAAACTAAGGGGAAGTTTTGTTTGGCTTTGGGGCAATTGAAAAAGAATTTGACTCTCTTGTGTGACTCTTTTCAATGTTCATGGCACTTTGGTGGAAAGGCCTTCCTTCAAAGCTGACGAGTGTGTTTGTTGTAAGGATGTGAAGCTCATGCACTTAGACAAGTGTTTGGAGTAGCAAAGTACAAACCTGAAAAACTATTCAAGTTTGACATGAGGAGACTCTTTGGGAGCTCCCATGTCTTCTTGTCTTTTCATTGTGGGTAGTTGGACACATAAAACTTAGGTAGTAGTTGAAAAGGGGGTTGGGCTAAGACAAGCTTCATATACCTACCTACTTCATACCCAATATAGGCTTCTAGGTTGTAGGTGTAGGTTGGTATGTACCAACTTTACCTAGGTTGGCCTAGGTTAATAGTGTGACTCATTAAATAGGGACAAAGTGACCCAAGTTAACTCCACAATGTTTCACTTGAGATGGTTCTTAAAATTCAAGGTTGTGAAGGTGAAGGGTAAGGCCTTATGTTTAGGGTTTAGGGTAAGATCACTTGGACCTTGGACAACCGACCTTGGGTCCTTAGATTGACATCGGGTCTTATTGTCCATAAGGTCTTTACCCTAACCTTATATCCTTTATTCATTGATGACTATGATGATAATACTACAATACATTTGATTTTTTTTTTGGTTGATGAAATTTGGCTAAATTTCAACCTAGATAAAGGATTTTTCATGGGAAAAAAATGGCCCAAATTCATTCCCCAAAAAAAAAAATTCCAAATATTTTTATGATAAGTTTCAGTAGGTAGCCAAGAATATAGAAGGACCCTTTAAAAAAAAAAACTTGCATATCTGGGTATATAGCCAGATTCTGGCTAAATGTTTTCTGGATAATCATCACTTTGGCTACATCACAAAATCCCCCCGCCCCACCCCTCAAAAAGAAAAAAACGCTAATTTCTTTAGTAGCATGTATTATGTTTTTGGTGGCTCATAAAAATGTTATTTTTTTGGAAGAAAATATTTTCCAATCTCATGTTATTAAGTAACTCAATCAAAGGTTAAGGTTTTTTTGGGGGGGAAAATGGCACAAAAATCGCCATATTTGATGGAAAAAAGAGTAAAATTAGCTATATTTAGATCAAAAGCTTCCAGCATATTGCCAGAACATAGGGGTCGGCATTACCCCTTAAAAATAAAATAAATAAATAAATAAATAAATATTCTATTTTCCCAACCCCTCCTCTCCCTTACCCCACCCCCCAAGACCTGTAGCCAAATTTGGCTAACTCTTCTTGTAGATGATAGTCAATTCTCCTACCTACCAATCTACCTACCTACCTATCTACCTACCTACCTCAAAAATTTGGAAAAAATTAGAAATTAAAAAAAAATCTACTTTCCTTTATGACATATAGCCAAATTTGGCTAAGTCCGCTTGTGGATGAATCGCCAGTCCACCTACCTAGTACCAAACTCACAAAACCTGAAATGCTTTGAAAAGAAAAACCCCTTGTCTTGAACAAATGGAAAGAAAAACAAAGAAAGAAAAGAAAGAAAGAAAGAAAGAAAAACACAACCCCACTTTCTCTTCTTCGTCTTCGTCTTCGTCTTCTGTCCCCACTTCTGTACTTTGCTCCCCTCTTTCTCCTCTTCTTCTGTCCCCACTTCTGTCCTTTGCTCCTCTGTTTCTTTCTTCGTACCAGGACGACTGCTACTCCCTCTCCCTCCTGTCTCTCTGTCTCTCTCTCTCTTACACGCAAGGCAGCCAGGATCAGGATCCAGAAGCATCACAGAAAGAGTGGGGGGAGAGAGAAAGAGAGAGAGAGAGCTTCATCTGTATCTCTCTCTTGTGTTTATTTAAACTCCAGATTCACTTCCATACTGTGTTTGAGATTCAAGGCTAATTACAGAAAGACAATAATCTGTTGTTGAGTTGGTTGGTAGGGTGTTTTTTTTCTTCTTCTTCTCTTTCTGACCTACTTACAAAGCCTTTGATTGTTGGTTTTCTGTTATTGTTGTTGTTGTTGTTGAAGAAGAAGAAGAAAGAAAAAGGACCAGCAGAAGATTATCTTAAACAAGTAAAGGAAAGAAAGAGCTTCCCTTCTCTCTCCTCACTTGTTTGGTTCTTTGTGTGTTGGGATTTTTTTTTTGGGGGTTTCTTCAAGAAGAGAGAGCTTGTGAGATCTGATTGTGTGGATGAGATCTCTACAACTTTGAACTTTGTGTGTTTGTTGGGTTGGGTTGAGTTGTGTTGGGTTCTCTTCTTTTCTTGAAGAGCAGCAGGTGCATGTGAGATTTGAGTGTTGTTGAGACGAGAGCATCCATCCCTTTGTGTGTGTGTTGTGGTTTTTTCTTTCCTTGAAGAGAGAGGAGGAGCATGTGAGATCTGAGTATTGAGACCAGAGAACCCGTTGTTTGTTTTTTCTTTCCTTGAAGAAGAGCATGTGAGATTTGGGTTTTGGAGAGAGTTGAAGAGGAGAGATAGAGACAGAGACGGAGAGAGCTCCGTCCTGTTAGTTCACTGCTTTGTTTTTGAGCTAGTTCGGAAAGGAAGGTTGAGGGCTCTTTCTGTGTTTGAAGTTGGAAGACTGTCTGTTTGTTTGTTGGTGGGTACCAAAGGTTTTCTTCTGTAGAGAGGGAGAGAGAGAGATCGCGAGAGACAGACAGAGATTGTGTGTGCGTGTGTTATTTTGCGAGATTTGAGATTGCGATAAGCATCAAATCTATCGCGAGAGGTTGTTGGAATAGTATTGAGAAAACAAGAGGAGTGTTGCTGCCCAAGCAGAGAGTGTGTGTGCAAGAGGAGTGTGCGTCAAACAATTTAGGACCTGTGGGTGAGTGAAGAACATCAAGAGCAGTTCCAAGCTGCTGCTGCAGAGTGCAAGAAGATGGGAGCTCGTCGGAGCAGCTGCTACTACGGTGCCGGTCGTTTGACGCCGCTGTGTACTCATTCACTTTCAGAGCAACTGCTGGATTTGCCCTCCGAAGCTGCTGCTGCTGCTGCTGTTCATCCAGACGAGAAGATGACATCGCAGCAGATGAGGGCCCATGAGCAGGAAGCGTTGGAATTCGTGCTGGAGCTTGCAGGTCCTTGTCGTCTACCCATGACCAGCGCCATTCCAGCGGAATCTCCTGTTCCTCCTCCTCATCATCAGAACACTCTGAACAAAACCGCCAGCGGCGACACTTGCTCTCCTCCTTCTTCTGCGTTTGTGCGCGCGGATGATCTGCCGTTGCCCTTGTTTGTGGTCGACTCCCGCATGTGTTGTGTGTTGTGGAACAAGTGAGTTGGCAACAAACAAACAAACAGAACGCTTGCTTGGATCTCTCTCAATTGCAACAAGAGAAAAAAAATGAGAGAAATTACATACACAAGTCTTGTTGCGAGGATGTTGTCTGAAAGTGTGCTGATTTTTGGGTTTCTCTACTGGATGGGTTTTGCAGAAGAGCAGCTGATCTCAGTGGCTGGTTGGAGTCTGATGTGCTCAACATGTCTGATTTTGGGTGCACAATCTTCAGCCCAGAGTTATCAACCAACAGCAGGGAGTTTGAGGATTTGCTGAAGACAGCGGCAGCTGATTCTGTTTCTCCTTCATCATCTTCAGGAGAGATATGGAAAATGAAGACCAAGTGGGGACAGGAGTTGAGGGTTGTCCTACTCACCAGCTTGCGCACTGACGCCGCAGGTCTTGTCTGTGGCACTATGTGTGCCATCATGCCTCTCACTGCTCCTGCTGCTGCTCCTGGATTGCACCTTGATTGTGACATCCCTCCTCTGGATGATGTGCAAGACATTGACACTGAAGAAGGTTTTTCTTCTGCTCACTTTCTTCTATTTTTTGCTTGCTTGCTTGCATGGTTCTCTCTCCTCCATTTTCAATATGATTTTTATTTTTTTGCTTTGGGCCAACAACAATCCATTTTACTGTTTTTCTTGTTTGTCCCTTGTCCATCAATGTCCACGAAAATCTTTCTTGCTGATAGTGGTACAATGGCTTATGCTACTTTCCCTTGCTGTTGGGACAATGCTGTAAGCAGTTTCAGATCAATGGAAAACTTTGTTGCAACTGCACATCCCTTGTATGGAACGATCAACCAATGTGATGTGATGTCTTCTGTTCCTGAAATCAGAGTTTGCGGGTGTTGTGCAGAGGAACAGCTCTATTGTGGTGATGAGAGTCCAAGGGGCAGTGAGGAAGAGGAGGAGGAAGAAGGCTTAGTGCCACCTGAACAACCACTGTCCCCATCCTCAGACGGTGGGATTGATGGGCTCGAAATGTTCTGCAATCCTGGGAGGACAGCTCTCCATGGATCTTCTGTTTGTTCACAAGGTATAGAACAATGACAATGATTCTTACCACACTCCCTCCCTACTTGATATGGAAGCTTGATAGGCACGCACATCTGGAGATGGATAAAAGCCATGGCTTTTCTCAGTTGTGTCTGTCAGTCTGTCTTCCACCTTAGGCTGAGTGGAGAACATCTCCTTGCACACAAATTCTTATCACCACTCAGAAGATGGCTGCTGCACCTCCTAGCACCGCCAGTAGCAACTGGATATATAGCTTCTCAAAGCTCAGTTGTGGGTTTTTACAGATTGGTGCAAGAGTGAGCAAGGTGCAGAAATTTCACCTGGTTCAGGGAGTGGAGAGCGTGCAATGAGTGGTTCAACCAGTAGCAAGGTTATGGTGGTTGACCCTCGAGCCAGTGGAAGAAAATCCCTCACTCTCATGCTTGAGCGCTGTGGAATGGAGGTATTTAATTTGTTACCTTCTCTTTTGAATCTTTTTCTTATTGTTTCCCCCTGACATGATGAATATTTCTGGAGCCGAGCTCTGTTTTGCATAATGCAGATTGCTGCAAAATGTAGCAGTTCCTGGAGAGTTTTGGGTGCTAATCTCCTGGATCTGCTGGTCTAGTACTGGTTGGTGCATATGGGCTTTTTGCTACTTTTCTTCCTCTCATTCATAATCGCAACCGAAAATTGTGCAGGTGACTGGTGCATGCAGCTCAAAGGAGGCCTTGTGGCGGTTTGAGCAGAGCTTGCTGGAGCCTGAAGGCTTTTCAATCATTTTCATGGATCTGGCTGTTGCATGTGTGGATGATTATGCTGCTGTGCATGAAATAAGGCAGATGGAGCATACGGAGTTTGGAAGCTCAAGCTTCACTCCCCAAGTTCTCATTGTTGCAGTTACTGACCTTGATAGGTATGTACACATGTCCCCCTTTGAAGAAAGCTTAGTAAGTAACATGGTCTGCACAGTATGATCCTGCACATGATATACATGCATTCTTCTTGAGCATGTGGGCAACAAACACATGGGCTGCTGCTTTTGGCGGTGTGGGGTTTGTGACGTTGAGTAGTAGTACCCTCAATCGAGTTTGCACTGAAACAGCAACTGGGGTGATGGGCAATGCACACAGGTGGGATTTAGCAAACATGGAAGAAGGTATACAAATAGGGGTGGAGATGGGGATTGATGCAATCATCAGTCGGCCAACAAGAGTGCAACAACTGCGAGACACTTTGAGTGACTTGGGTGTGAGCTCTGAGCTTCTCGAAAAATCTCCTCGTGCTTTGACAAGATGCTGGCAGAGTCCTCTCATCTTGGCACGGTATCAATGACCCATAAGACTGAGCAACAACTTATGTTTGCTAGACAAACCCCAAGTTTTGTAGCATTTAGAGAAGTGTGAAAGCTTGAGACTTTGATGAGAGATAATAACGTGCCCTTGGGTCTCCTCCACATCTTAGTAGAAAAAATCAACCCTGAGTTGATGACAGTGTTCCCTCATAAGTGAGGACCTGTCGATTGACTTCCCAGGCAATCTCGAACAAAGTTTCAAGTGGAGGCTGTTAACCCACTCAGATGGTTCATGGCTCACAAGTCCAAACTCTTGGAGCTCGTGATTCTAATCAAAGGCAGAACTCTCAAACTTGTCATTCTGATGTGGGCAATGTTTTTTTCTCTTTGCTCTGTGCAAGAAGTTTCATGCACCTTTTAGCCAGGTATTGGCTTTAGAGGTCTCAGCTGCTGTTCAGTGCCAAGGGGTCTTGTACTTATGTGTAAGGTACTAATGTCTTGTAGTCTGGTGTGGCTGCTATTTTCAGTGCTACTAGCTGTTTCTTTCATTTGTGTATTATTTCTTGTAACGGGGAACGAACTGTGCAATTGTAATTAGTAAAATCACAACTGAGAATTTTGTTGCTAGCAGACAGCAGACTTATTTTGAACACACTTTTTTTGAGGAATAAAAAGGGTGTACATTTTGCAGACAATAAACAGGATACAGAAAGATGTGAGTTTCATGTGCTTAAAATCACCACCAATTTGGGTGTGTTTGATATCATGCTGTTTTTGATGTATGCTGCATCATCTCAGTGATGAAGAGATGAAGCCCATCTTCTACCTGTGTTGGAATGAAGCCCATGATACTACCAATTAGACAAAGTTCCAACATATTATTGCACATCCCCTGATGCATTAACTTCCAAAGATCAACTGAGGGAAAATTGTCAGTACCTATTCATTTTGTTTTTTCTTGAGCGATGTTTATTGTTCAACTCTGAGTTCCTTTCTTGACAATTGCATGAAACAATGTTCAACTCAGTTCCTTTCTTGAATATTGCATGAAACAATGTTCAACTCTGAGTTCCTTTCTTGAAAATTGCATGAAACAATGTTCAACTCAGTTCCTTTCTTGAATATTGCATGAAACAATGTTCCAACTCTGAGTTCCTTTCTTGAAAATTGCATGAAACAATGTTCAACTCAGTTTCTTTCTTGAATATTGCATGAAACAATGTTCAACTCTGAGTTCCTTTCTTGAATATTGCATGAAACAATTCCTTTTAAAAGTGCCAATGTATCAGTCCACCTGTTTCCCTCCTACTGTCATTTCAAGTGCTCTTGGACAATTTGTGCCAGAAACTTAAACTACAACATGACAAAGAAATGGGAACTTGGCATGATATAACTCCATAGTGCCTGTTTGTGCTCAAATGCTCATGCCAAGAAATGTTTAGAGTTAAACCCAGAGACAGCATTTATTCCTTTCCTGCATGCCACAAATTCATTCCCCCCTAAGGGGGCCCCTTTGTACAGACCACAAAATCATGTGCTCCAGTCACAGTGGAAAGTTCTATTGCACAATGGACAGAAAACACCAAAAGCAAGCAACCGAGAAAATTTCAATGTTCTTGCCCAGCACACAATCAAGTAATCATTCATCACTGTACTACTATAGGTGACAGTTCTAACCAGGAGCTTTGGGGAAGAGCTCAGGGCACTCTTAAGGACTTGCCTCTTTCAATGACACATTTATAGATGAGGAACTACCTGCAAGCTAATCAATTTGAACTCAGCAATGAAAATTCTTCACAAAGGCTGTTGGGTCAGTCTCCCCCATCATCTCAGCAGTGTGTTTTTCCAGTACAGGTACAGTAGGGCACACGTTACACAACTGCACTGAGTACTGGCCATACCTATTAAAATGTTTGTCAGGGCAGGACAGAAATAATGTTTATCTAACATGGCTCTTGTATGGATATGCAGCTTGCTCTTGATAGTAAGTCATCTGTGGAGGTGATGAAATGCTGCCCGGAGGGGAAGATTCTGGACTTTCTGACACTTCCATGGGTGTGGGCAAATGACACAAGAAGCTCCCTTGCATGTGGCCATTAGGTCTGTCTGTTGGGTCTGTCCATCACAGTACCACAATTTAGAACATGACCCTACAAAGGATCCATATAGAGTATTTTGCATCCTCCTCTATCTCTCCCATCTATGACAAGTTCTGTCAGTTAACGTACACATACATTTGCGTGCATGCATGTGTGTGTAACAATGTGTTTGACACAATACTCACCAAACAATGTCTTGATCGATGGCCTCTTTGGCTTCCCCTTCTTCCTCAACTCAGCTGCTCCGCCACAAATTGTCAATGTTAGAGTCATGTTAACTTTAAACAGCACACCCAAGCACAACCATCCCGACAGGAGATCACATAATGAACTAGCTGTTAAAGGTCTGACATGCTCATGCCCATTGCCCATTCCTACAACCATCTATCAAAATCTAACAGGAGCTGAGCCAAGGCACTCACCAACACCTGGAACTTGGACATCTTGGACAATCTCAAAGTTTTTGTAGGTGTACCCCACAAAATTCACATCCTTTGATGATGATAGCATCTGCAAGTGCCAAAAGTAGAGGATGAGTAAGTTTCACTTTGAGCTCTTGTCATGCCCAAAGGATGAACTTAATCCCCACGTTATATTGATTGAAGATCACTGCTGACCAGTTAAGCTATTGCAAGGCTTAATGTGTTCACTCTGCATGCTTCTCTTAAAGCACTCCCTAATATCAGCTTTGGACTTCCGTGTACTACAACTGCTGCTTCTTGCTGCCAGTCATACAGTAATGCAAAAAAAGTAACCCATGTTAATGCAACCATATGCTGAAACTCTCTCAAAGTATGCACAAGACAATGTGTACCTTTCTCCAAGGACCCGACTTTGATGAAGGCTGTGTTTCAGATCCACTCTGCACAAAAATCATGATCCAAGTCAACTCAACATTTCAGTCTTTAAACTATCATATACTTTGCTCTCAATTGCAGAGGCCAAACTCAGAGAGCCACTGACTGCACCTAACTGAAGATGTGTGGGCTGCTCAAACAAGTTCAAAAATGAATGTTCAGCAAATGAGAGAGGATACTTAGTAGGCCAACCTCTTCAAACTTTTCAAAGTTCTGGGTGTCCAGCTCGTTTTTCACCTCAGGCTTGAACGCTGCTTCCATATCATACAATTTCTCCCATGGCAATCCCTTAAACCATGGATGAGCCTATGTACCCACCAAATGAAAAAAAAGGAACATCAGGAAAAATAAGGAACCCTAAAATTAGAAAAGCCACTTGAGACATTGCATGGAAAATTGGTGACAGTCTTACCGCCCAAGAGCATGAGATGCACAAAAACTGTGTGAACTGTGGAGGCCCAGGCTTTTTACCTTCATCTCAGCAACCCCCCTGGTGCCAAGACGATGTTCAACATCACAGAGCAATTTACTTATGAAATCCTTGGCCTCTTTTGTAAGCTTTGCCTCTTCAGGAAACTTCAGATGAGTTCTCCAGTTGACAATCTATCATCAAACACACAGCCTGTCATTTACATGCTTATGCCCCACTCTTGGACTTCACTTCTGTGAGCATCAGTGTTCCTATCTTCTGGGGGCAGACAGACAACATTCTAGTTCTTTGGAGCAGGAATTTGCCAGAAATGCATGCAAATCTGCACAGACCTGTCCACAGACATAATCAAACCATCTCAACCACGTCACAACCATGTATCAATGTCCTTTAAATTCCTTGAATAAGCAAGGTCACATAATAGACTGCTCCTCAGGGCACACATCTGTGACACTTCAAGGTGCCACTAAGGTGCATGTCACTCAAAAAGTATCAGACCATCACCTTCACCTTCGTCATGAATGGCCATGACTAGCAATGAGTCAAGTCATAACTTTTTTGAGTGTTACTCACCTTCAACTTCATGAATAGCAGTGATGGGCTACCATGACTCCCCATTGCCTTCATCAGCTCTGCTAGCAGGGGTGGATAAGCTTATAATATTCAGACCAAAACATTAGGGGAACAGTTATGCAAATGTCTGCATACTTTGTTTCTGCTGGAAATCTGCATCCTGAGTTTCTGTCGCATTTCTTGAAGCAATGGGAAGACTCAGTCATGACAATGGTCATGAACTTATGAGTATCACTCACAAAGTGTCAGACATCAATGTTCCCAGTGATAAGCTGCCATGACTCTCTGCTGAAATTCTCAGCTCATGATGGTGGGTATAGAAGGTATAGAACAAGCCACCCAGAATTTCAGGCAAACCTTATACAAATATCTGCATCCTAGTTTCTGACGCATTTTCAGAAGTAACAGAAGACTCAGTCTTGATGTTACTAGCACTCAAGAGAGATAACTAATCAAGAAACTTAGCAACAAATTTGTTGCGCTGTTTTTGGTGGGAGGGTGGCCCCCAAAGAAATACAGGTTGCTCACCTTACGACATGTTGACATAGGCTCATCAGAATAAAAAGGAGGATAGCCAACCAGCATCTCATACATAATAGCTCCAAGTGACCACCTGCAGTATCTGTATCTTAGCTTCTTCCAACAGGATAACAATTGAACGATAATTCACAAATGATCTGTAAAAAGTAGCTGAGAAAAGGACACAATTGAAGGACAAGAGATAATCTTCTTACCAATCACACTCCATTCCATAACCTTTCTTGAGAAGCACTTCAGGAGCAATATAGTCAGGTGTACCAACAGTAGAAAAGGCCTGCACTCATGGAATAGATTTTGTAAGTTGTGCAACACAGGCAAAAGCAGATGTGCCCTTCAATTACCCAGCCATGATTGCAGGCAACTGACAGAAAACATGACATAATCCAAACGACTCATGAAAAAAGTAATCCAACATATGATACTTTCAGGTGGAAATGCAGTTCTACTTCAAATCATTGCTGGTGCCACTGAACAAAGAGAGCCAAAGGCGATTAGGGAGAGATGGGTAGTAGGAAAAATGAAAGAGACCAGCATTCGCCGGTTCCTTTGCCAATGGAGAAGTTGTTCCTGCTGAGTGCGCCTGGGTGTGGGAGAGGCAGCAGCAGCAGCTCTGTACTGTCCAGTCCCATCAACACCTTCTCTTGCAGAGTCATGAAGAGGTTCACTCACTTGCAAGGCTGGCAAGTTGCTGCAGTCTAAAGGTTTACAAAGGCCGAAATCAGACAGCTTCATGTGACCATCTTTATCCAAAAGTAAATTATCTGGTTTTATGTCCCTGCCATCCAAGTCTCATGCTCCACAGTCAATGTCCAATTTGACAAATAAGTACTAGTCCTTCACAGTTGCATAGTCGATATGTTGGATCCACAAGAAGCAAAGAGAGACAAGGGGTGTAAGAGAAGGGTGTCAAGAGGTAACAAGAGGCACCTGTGAATATAGTTGTGCTTATGAATGGATTCAATGGCCAAAACAGCCTGCCCTACATAGAACCTGGCCTCATCTTCCGTTAAAGTGTCCTTGCGCATCAGCAGTGTCATCATGTCACCACCGGGCAGATATTCCATAATCAAATACAAATACTCCTCATCTTGAAATGAACAGTACAACTTCACAATGCAGTTACTATCAACTTCGGCTAGCAGATTCCTTTCTGCCTTCACATGCTCCACCTGCTCCACTCCACATGTGCCATGGTTGTTAATTGCTACACAAAAGACCCAAGATACCATCTCTAGTGATGATGACCCAACATGCACAGCAGAGAGACAGTGCAGATGGCTTAAACAGAAAGGAATCCACCAACCTGGCCTCTGCGGAGCATCTCAGACTTCTTCAGCTTCTTCATAGCATAAACTTGTCCTGAAACTTTCTCTCTGCATAACCTGACCTGCATATAATGACAGAATCCCCCACAATTAAGGAATGAAAGAAATCCAGACAATGTGTGCGTGATAGCTGATCAGGAAAACTGTCCCTTGGTGGATCAAGAACAATGGCAGGCAGTAATCAACATTTGGAGAAGTGAAAGATGGGGAGAGAACAATGGAAAAATTTGAAGACCGCTCATCAAACAGCTGAACAAAGTCAGAAAAAGAAAGAAAAAAAACCTCTCCAAATGCTCCACGTCCTATTATGGTCAGCAGCTCAAAATCATCCACCCCCATTTTATGCCGCTGCAATCGCATGTACTCTGTCTCTCTCCGTTCTAGATCTTTGAGAAGATTGTTTTGCTCCTCTTCTGTTACTTCAGCATCTGCCAGCTTGCGCTCCAATGACCACCTCCTGCAAAATTGGCAATAACCAAAAACACTGAGAGACTTTGTTGCCACATGTCATTTCAGGGTATTCATACGCTGCACCGAAGTATCAAGAAACAAGGGGAGAAGTGAGAGAGAGAGAGAGACAATTCCCACATGTTGCAGCTCCTCCTAGCTGTTGGAGGGTTCAGCATGCATTCACCCTAAGAATTCTTCTTTGTGCGAGGTTTCTTCTTGGACTCCAGTTAGTAGTGTGTTTAGGAGATGCAAAAGCATACCGTTCTTTACGCTCTTGCAGGCTCTTCATCTGTGACTTGTAATGGTTCTCGATGTACTGCTTTGCTGCTGCCACTTTCTGTCTTGTGATGCTGGACGGCAATTCCTCCGCTGCAGCATCCCTAGAGCTCTTGACACTCTCTTTCCCGCTGTCAGAACCCGCCGATCCTACTTTCATCTTTCCCGACGACCCCTTGGCCCTGTCCCTTGGCTGGAACCGATTGAACCAGCTTCTCGTTTGCTCCATCCCTTTGTATATTCCTATCTCTCTCTCTTCACTTCTATCTCCCTAATACTTCCTACTCCCTGTTTCGTGAAAAACAAGAACACTGTAAGGAGGAGCTCTGACATGGTCTTTGAAACGCGATCTTCCCCCTATTCCACAAGCTCCTTTTCCTTCTCCTCCGCTTCAAGAAACTCCAGTCGCGGTCAAGCTCTAATCTTCTGCTTCCTCCTATCTATCCTACCTACCCAGATCGTCTCCCTCGCCATTGTCCACAACATCCATGCCTCCTCAGATCCTTGCAAAGCTCACTCCCGCATCCCCTATAGCAGCACGTCACAGGCCTCAACATCTTCCCGCGTCTAACAAACGCCATCTCATCATTACGCCAACGAAAGGTGGTACCTCTTCCTCCTCCTCCTCCTACTCCTCCTGATCATCGACAGCAAGACGACACAAACCACCACACACAAACAGCACAAGCAACAAAGCCAAGAACCACCTTATCACACCCCCAGTAGATATCTGTCGGTCGTGGTCGTCGTGTCCGCGGATTCCATCAGAGCTTCTCCGCAATTCAAGCAGCAAGAAAGAAAGAAGAGGAAGAAAAACCCGAGGAAGACGACGACGGCCAAAACTTGCCACAAAAAAATAAAATAATAATAATAATAAATCTTGCGTTTGTCTCTTAAGGCTCACTCTTTCTGTTGTTGTCTACCAGTTCACAATCGCAGTTCGCACGCTTGTCAGAAAGACAAAAAGCGGTGCAAAGCCTGCCAGTGTCAGAAGAAACGAAGAAGACAGCAAAAAGGGAAAGAGCTTCTTCGCCATCGCCATAGAAGCTCCGATTCACCAAGCTCTTTCTTCTTTGGTCTTCCCTCCCGTTGCAACCTGCCTATTTTCCTACCTACCTAGAACTCTACTGAGCTAGAACTCTACTTCCCTACCTCTTTATTATACACCCTGCCTAAGTTTCTTACCAACCAACGCTAGAACTCCTACCTACTTACCTATTTACTATAGGCTGCCAGGTTTTCCTACCTACCAAACCTAGAACTCTACCTACTACTTAACTCTCTACTTTAACTACCTGCCTGATTTCCTACCTACCAGATCTAGAACTCTACCTACTACTTACCTCTTTACTTTCACTACCAGCCTGATTTCCTACCTACCAGCGCTAGAACTCTACCTACTACTTGCCTCCTTACTTCAACTACCTGCCTGATTTCCTATCTACCAGAGCTAGAACACCTACTACTTGCCTCCTTACTTCAACTACCTGCCTGATTTCCTACCTACCAGAGCTAGAACTCTACCTACTACTTGCCTCCTTACTTCAACTACCTGCCTGATTTCCTACCTACCAGAGCTA
>Ga0116231_10007524_pt1 | contig 19855 bp, 14 predicted proteins | sample S1TSphgellanicum_2_FD_89695 | JGI IMG/M metagenome (GOLD analysis project Ga0116231, IMG submission 89695) | Host-associated microbial communities from peat moss isolated from Minnesota, USA - S1T2_Fd - Sphagnum magellanicum MG | ecosystem: Host-associated > Plants > Peat moss > Unclassified...
TTCAAATACCCAGAACCAATGGTTCTTTCATTCTGTTTTTTTTCTTCCAAATAGTCAGAGCATATGGGTATTACAAAAAAATCAAATACCCACCCCACCACACTGGTATTCTTTTTGTCGACAACAACAGTTTCTGATACCAACCAATGGTGCGCTAAATATGTTCCCATAGGTTCCCCAAACTCTTGTTCCCAATAGCGCCACACATGACACCTTATATAGTCTTTACGTCGGTCATATCCTTTGTCCAAAGGTTTTTTTTTTTTCTTCTTCCTGGTTTATTTCCTTCCCATTCCGTAACCACTATCCGTACCGAGCGGAGTCAGGGGAGGCTTCATTCTTCCTTTACTATATGTAATGATGATTTTTAGGTAGTTAAATAAATATAGGCACCTAAACTAGGCTACATTAGGTATCCAGGTAACCTAGTTAGTTAATTACACATTAACTAGTCTAGACTAGGTATACATAGGTAAGTAGCTTAAGTATGTAAGTTAAATATAGGTAGCCTAATATAGAGCTATGTATATACCTATGTAATAGGTTGCTTAAAAAAGTTTACAATAGTTTACTTGGATGTGAAGTTGCAAATGTGGACAACATTAGTCCAGTCCAACATGGTATTTTGTCATCCATCCCTAAAATGCATGATTACCAAAATAGTTGAACATATTTTTTGTGATGTAACCATGTCACACGGTAGTTGCATGATGCTTCATGACATCATATTTTAGGTAATGTATTGATTATAAGTCAACTAAGAAATTTATTGATGCCAAGAATATTTTTAAAGTAACCACTTAATTGAAGGTCATTTTCAACTATTTAATAAATCAATAAGAAAATTGACTTTACTTGGTAAATCACATGGAATTTTATAAATAATAAATAATAATAATAAATGTAACCTACTTGAAAACAACATGCAATTGAAAAAGAAAAAAAAAAGGGGGGGACATTTTTTTAATGGTACTTAACATTGTTGGAAAATTATGAGAAAATGTTACAAAACCCTACCAATTATCAACTTGGGTATGTATTGATTTAACCAATGGAAAGGGAAAAACTTAAATAAACAAGAGTGTATCAAACGCCTAGGGTGAACCACACAAAGAACCTTGTGTGTGAAAGAATCATAACCTATACATTTTCATTGATTTAAAAAATTTCTACTTGGGTCATCAAAATTGAACACTAGTTTTTATGTCCTTACAATTTTTATAGTAGTATTTTACTAGCAATTGTTGCACCATTGAAGTGCTACAAAGAAAAAAGTTATGTTGATAGTGACACAACATATTATTCGAATTTTTAACAACCATGAGACATTTCCATGCATTATCAACTGGATCCTAAGCTTTGGCTTCGTTGTGTGAAAACTCTTGGTTGATCTTGTTCTCCCACTTATCTTGTGCAAAACTTTGCACTAGGTTTGTTGTTTTAAAATAACATTCTAGGCTTTTAGGTCTATATTTATTTGCCTTTAAAACATATGAAGCATTGTGCTTTGCACCCAACATTATTTTTTTAATTTGCATGTTGAATGTTTTTTTAAGAAGTTAATTATTTTGGGGTGGCCTTTATTTGTATCATTAGTGTTTCAAAGCTTTAACCATGGGTCTTATATTTGAATATTTCATTTTCAAACATTCGAATTGTGGTTTGGAATAATTTTTGTTTTGGTGGTTCCATATTGGTTTTAACATGTATAGCAATTGTGTTATCATTGTGAATGCCTATGGATAAACCACATTGTTAGATTTTGAGGATGAGGGAAAAAAAGAAAGTTATGCATGTTGACCTTGTCCCATTATTGTTAATTTTGTAATTTGGCATATTGGTGGGTAATTTGGTGGCAATTTGGATTCACCTTTGAGCTAATCACATTGATAGCTTCTACAGATTTGCAAATTGTTGTTGCAAAAGGAAATGTTCTTATAAGTCCTTCAACTTTGTATAACATTTTGTGGTGCTTGGTGACTTTTATTTTTAAAAAAACCATTGCAATTGATTTGGCATTGTTGTACTATAATTTGAATCTTTATGTATTCTTGGATACGTGTTTGTTTAAGGTTTTTGTTGTTCAAAGGAAATCCCAATTACCAATCCATGTATCAAGCTTGAATATGGAAATGTTCTTAATAACCTCTTCTTTAATCCATATTATTTTCTTTAAACTTTGTCATGGTTTCAACAAAGTTGAATTTAGGGGTGAAAGCACAATCAAGTATACACTTTATGATCCTCGTAAAAAAAGAGAGTAAAGTAACGATAAACTATGCCTTAACATATTAAATTTAGAAATATTGTTTATTTCAATGATCAATATATATTGAAGAACCACATGTTTAAAATATATTTAATTAATTTTTTTGAAAATGCAAGTAGAGTTATTTTTATTTTGTTGGTTGTTTAAATAAACAAAAATAACTAAATTAGTAGATGAAATATTGGATTACAAAAAAAATCTAGATTAATTCCATTTAAAATTGATTTGTGCACTTTCAACTTCTAAAGTAAAAGTGACAATAATCAATCTTTTAATGTAAAAGTATTTTTGAACACAATTCCACCAATCAATCTCAAAAATACTTTTGATTGACTTTTAGTACACTAAATTTTTTCAAACTTTGTATACAACATATTATATTAAATTCAATATTTAACACCGCAATGGTTTGATAATGATGGAAAATGTTTCAACTTTATTTTTTTGCATTAATGTATAAAAATATGATCGCAACTTTTTAGACTACTTTTTGTGTATATTTAATTGTGCTTTCACCCTCATACTGAATGGATTCTATTGAATTGAAATTAAGTAAAATGTTATTATTAGTCTAATAGCTTAAAATGAAATACTTTAATAACAAAACTTTGGTGTTGGGTAGGAAAATAGTTAAGCTAAATATTTACTTATATTCCAAGCCATGTGAATAATTGCTTACAAAAGGATTTCAACATGTGATGATAAGGTGGACATTGGTGATAAGGGAACAATTTTTAAAAATCATGTCATGTGTTTTGCCATTGATATTTGTGTTGTATGCCTTGCTTTAATTTTTCATTTAACAAATGTCCAACTAATATCAATTAAAAATCTGCCCTTGCACCTTCAAAATGCTTAAAAGCTCCAAGGTCGCACATGGCTATTTCAAAAAACTTATTTATAACCACCAAAATTTCTAACACATTATTTGTTAGTTTTTGCATTTAAAAATAGTTGGCCTCACAAGCAATTAATAAAGATCAAATTTTTAAAAATTATAATTGAATATGTTATTTGAAATAATGATTTGTTTTGTGGACAATTTTAGGGTATTTAAATTATGGGTTTTGAAAGACCTAGAACTATACTCTTACTAAAATCAATTAACCATACAATATTGGTACTTAAATTCATGAGTGAATTTGTATAAAGAACATGTAACCTAAATGGTCACAAGAATTGCACATCAATATGTCATATATTAACAATTAATTTTCACAAAAACTCTTGTGCCACCTCAAAATGCTCAATTCATTTAAAACATTGTACTAGGTTTTCAAAACATTTGCAAACTAGGTGGTAAACCTTGTTTTCGTCCAATTTCCAAGTTCTTTGTGAAGTGACAAATTGTAAATAAGAAACAAGATGGTGTTTACTAATGTTTGGAAAATATCTTTCTAGTTTCTAAGGAATTTGTAGTGGTGTCCAAAAATGGAAATGTCATGTTGTCAAAATCTACTTTGTAACACAATAGTAAAAATTCATGCATTTGGTAGAACATTTGGTGCCATCAACACAAGCTTGAACAATTACATGTTGTATAATGATAACAACAACCTGGGTGAAAATATCCTTGGATGGTACCACTAGGAACCACCTTGCCAAAATCACAAGAAAGTTAGACCCAATTTTTAAAATAAAATTTCATCTACTTATACATTGGTTTATTTGATTAAACTAGGTGGGCTATGTTTTCCCCACCTATGCACACACTCATGAAAAATAATGAGCACCCAAAAACCTATAGTATGCATAAACATTTTGATATCTAAACCATTATTGACCCATTCCTAGCCTAATTCCTAACTTTTTCATTTTAAGTGTCCTTACACTTACACCTTTTATATATATATATATATATATCATTTGTGTTCTTGACATTAATGGCCTTTTAGGATTTCACGATTTTGATTTCAAAAATACATAACTAAATGAAAATTGATTCAATCAATCATTTATAAAAGATATCAAATAGGTTGGCATTTGAAGTATTTAAAAAAATAAACATCCAAGAAAAATTCCCAAAAAATAGATTCCTTTTGTGTTCTTGATAAAAAAAAATCCTTCATGTTGCAAACCTAAAACTTTTTCTTTATGCATTCATTTTCCACATCAAAACACATTTTAAAAAATTAATTAGAGTTTTGAAGTTTACATGATTTGGGTAACCTTTTGATAAATAATTTGGAATGAAAAGCTTTCTTTATGTGAATCCTATGTTGTCGTAAAGTTGAGTGGGTTTCAAAAATTTAGGGTGTGACATTCCTAATGGTACCACCCCAAGGATAAGTTTGCCCACCTACAAAACAAATAAGTGAAAAACAAAAAATGGCAAATGAATTTTATAACAAAGGGTAGTTGCAAGGTAAGGTAGCCCAACTTTTGTGTCACAATGCAATTTGTGTAAGGTGTCATGCATATTTACATGCTATTAACATATAATAAATTCAACAATATGCCAAATTTGTGGTTAAATTTAAATTTTTAAATTGAATAAAAAGATATTTATACAAAAAAGTTATAATGTACATGCCCCAAATATATAATAATGATTTTTTGAAATTGAAAAATATGGATTGACTTCTATCTATGTCTTTTTATAAATGCAGTTTTGTACATGGTTTTTATTTGAGATATCTTATATGGACTCAATATATGATATATTAAAGTGATAACATAAATGAAAAAAAATTACTAGAAAAAAATTAATAAATTTTTTAATGAATTTTTGACTAGTCTAAAATGAACCATATTTTCATAAGTACATATCATAATCAATATTTGGTGGATTCTAATTTTTTTCTTAACATTTATGTTTAAAGTTGTTTAAAATGACTTCTTTTTTATATGGGGTTTTTTAGTTCATTAATCACCATGTAATTCCCCATTTAATAAATGATATCATAGTAAACAGTCATTTTAACAATATCATATGAATTTTTACAAAATGAGTCACCCTAGCTTGCAACCACCCCAAAAATAAACAATACGTTTAAAGATAAATAAACAAAACAACAAAAGAATATGATGGAGGAGATGTGTTTGTAAGTAATCAATGATGATAAGCAAGTAGTTTATATTGAAAAAAAAACTTAATTTTCAAGGAGTTGTGAGAAAAAAATTGAGTAAAAAATTGAGTGACTAAGAATTTTTTTTTGAATAACCATGATTAGAAACTTGAGTGCTAGCTTGAGCAACCATTAACAAAATCTTGAATGACTATGAGTAGACTAAGAAGGAAAAAGGAGAGAAAAAAACTTGATACTTGACTCATGCCACAATGGCAAAATGCACCATCATATATAGGAGGCATGTAGAGATGGGTCTCATTGTTGCAACAAATGATTCTATGGAAAAGCATTGTGAACCAAGGTTTGGTAAGTAGGGGCTTCAACTCCTATTTGTGAATTAGCCTTACACATGATAAATGTTTGTAATATAAAAATATACTAAATAATTTAACCTTGGAAATGTTGAAATTGTTTACCATTTCTTGGGTGAAATATAGTCAATGAGAGGCCTCATTCAAGAAGGTGTTGATACTAGAGTAGGTGTTGGTTCATCTTGGCCACATATAATAGACCTTATTATGAATGTTGAACATACGAAGGAAAGCATAAAGGTGAGGTAAAGAAAGTAACAAATTTATATTAGCTCCATCAAAGCACTTTCACTTCACTATTGCCTAGCTTACACAATAATTTTTTGGATGAAGTAAAGTGAAGTTTATGTTTGTTGATATGGAGTAATAAATTGGTTTTGCGTCAATATATATATGTTACATGATTTTGAAAGCATTGCACAATATAATAATTGCTCTTGATTAATCAAATAGAATAATTGGTCCATGGGTTTTTTTTATAAAAGTGTTTTTAGGCACAAATTATGAAATTCATTGCAAAGAAAATGGAACCATGAAGGCATGGGGTTTTATTTAGGTAATCTCCCATGTTTTGTGACTCTAGTTTTCATGTTTGAGTGGAGATTGGGAAATTGTAAGTCGTCTTGGATGCCACAAATATTGTTGGAGGCCTGAATAAAGGGTATGGGTAGAGTTTTTCTTGGTAGTAATATAATGGCATCTAAATTATAATTTGGATGAAGTTCTAGCTTTGATTTGCTGGAGGAGTTGCTAAAGAGGTGGGGGAAGGATTTTTTTCATTTTTCCTTGGTTCCCAATGTGTTTTCACCAAGTTCCCCAATGTGTTCCCCAACATGTTTTCCATAGTACCTCACATTTATACCATATGCTTGTGGCAAATGTTGTCCTCCTTTCCACCTATATAGGTGGGCCAAAGGGGAGGAACTGTATATTTCAAAATAAAACCTTCTATTTTCAGGAGCCTCCATAGTTTCATTTGTTTTTGAATGATGGGCCAATCAAATTGTCTCATTGCAAAAATAAATTAAAGAAAATTAAACTTGGGAGGTCTCATCTAATTAATAGGAGAGGTTGAATATACTTTCCTTCACATCTCATCATGTTGAATTGGAACATGTACCAAAAATTTAAATTATGAAATCATGAGTCCTAAAATAGATAGTATATGGTTTCACCTTGGTAACCAATTACGTAAGAAATAGGTCTCATATATTATAGGTAGATAGGTAGGAAAATAGGGTTAACTACTAGGTAAGTAGATGGCTTATACCTAGGTTGGGCTTTTTTTACTACCTACCTACTAACAACCTACTAATCACCCCCTCCACCCTTCTCAAAAATCTGGTAGTTAAAGGGTTTAGGGTTTCGGGTACCTTATTACTACCCTTCACTCCATGATGTAACTTTTTCATTGGTTGCATGGAAATTCTATTCCTAAAATTGGTTGCCACTATTTTGTGGCTTCGACATTATCGTAGTACCTTTACCATTTCGGCATGAATTAAATTTATTATTATTATTTTTTTGGTTGAACTTTTGAAAAATTATTTATTATTATGCCAAAATTTTAATAAAATCAAAAAGTTTAACTTGTCAAGTTTTGAATCATAGACCTTCCATGACATGACTTAAAGATTGGGGCAGTTTAGACACACTAGAGTGTTCCATAACATTGACAAGATCTTGTTTATTATTTTCTACAAACATTACTTGCTGAAAATTAAAAAATTAAAAAAAAATGTCAAAGTTAAAATTTCAAATTTAAATAAATTATTTTATAGTTTGTTGCTGAAATGGTAAAGGTACTAAGGTAATAATAGCTCTTCCTAAAAAGACCCTATCTATTAACCCAAAATAATCATCACATAACATCATATCAACTTGAATGGTTTAGGGTCTTGTGACCTGAACCAAAATTGGCACACTTTTTGGCATAATTGGCACAAGAATTGAACCGTGGAGTTAGCCTTTTGCTAGAACCAAAACTAAAACCATGAAAAATAGAAAAATAATTGTATAAGATGAAATTTTCAAAGTAACTCCATCCATACCCCTTATTTGGGCCTCTAACAATGTTTATCACATCTAACATAATGTATTAAATCTTTCTCAATCCACAACCCCATTTAAACATGGAAAATAAAAAAGTACAAGGTGAGAGATGGTTTTAATGCAACCACATGAGCCAATTAATATAGCCAATCAATCAAAAATGCATTTCTTCAATTCTTAGGAGTGTGTTCTATATACGTAATGTACATGGAATTGAACCTGGTTTTCAAATGGGGGCATGGAGAGGTTTTTGAATTAAAAAAAGTCTTTCCCAAAACCAAAATCATAATGTTGAAAAGTTTGAAAAAACTAAGCTCAAACTCCCATCAAAAGAACCTATCAATTTGTTTTTAATGTTGAAAACTTGGACTAAAGATTCCCTTGAAAAAGAAGAACCAATTAATGTTGGTATGTTCCTCAATTTGAAGTGTTAACTTTTAAAGGTTCAAGTTTAGTTTCTTGGGATGTGGAGTTGAATCAATTTTTCTTTTGGTTGGAATTAGCATAAGAATCAAACCATGGAACTAGCCTTTTGCTAGATCAAATCAGAAGTTTGAAAAAAATAATTTGAACACAAGTGTAGGTTTATGTAAAGAAGGCGAACTTTTTTGAAAAGTTGATAAGCGGGTCAAACTTTATAAGTAATTGATCAATTTTAATTTGTTGTAAACCTTTATATAACTATACAATTTCCAATTTTTATATGTTGTAAAACTCTAAACTTATAAAATCTCTAATCTAGAAGAATGTGTAATGTTTAGATGGAAGTGAATTTGGTTTTCAAATTGGCTTATAGATTTTGAGTTTGAAAAAATGTGCCAAAATTAAAATTGCACGATTTAGAGATTTGAAGAATCAAGTTCAAACCCACAACTAGAAAACCTAATATGTTGGCTAGATATCACCTTTTTGGGATATCCATCATATAAGGATATTCGTCTTTCTTTTATCTACCAAATAAGGATACTACATTTTTAATTTTTCAAAAATTTAGTTATCCTAGCTGAATATCAAATTTTCAATTTTTTCAATCCAACTTGAATATTAGTTTTCCCGAATATCTGTTGTTTATTTATTAGTTGGATATCGGTAGATTTGGATATCAAAAATTCAAAAATTCACCTCCCAACTATGTTGGGTGCCATCTTTATTTTTTGGGTGAAAATTTTCCAAAAGGCAACATCCTTTTTAAAAAGTGAATATTTTGTGACAAATATTTTTCTTCAGAAAATCATTCACAAAACAAATCATAAACTTATTTCTTAAAAAAAAATAGTCATAGTAATAACTACTATTGACTACAACTTTGAAAAGACCTTTGAAAATGTGTCACCATCTAAAATTGTCTAGGGATTTTCATCACCCTAACCACATCAAGAAAATTAGAAAAAACCATAGGTATGTGTGAACTTACAAACCTAACCTAATTAGTAATCTAACTTACTTATTAACTACTAACCTTGATATCTAGCCCTAGATTTGATATCTAGGTAAAATATCAACATTTTTGATATCCAACATAATTTTGAATATCAAAATGTTGGATATCACAATGGGTGATATTTGGCACCTCGGATATTAATTTAAATATCACCCTAGTGATATCCATGGAATGTCAGTTATGATATTTGAACTGATATCTAGGGTAAATATCCGGATTTTATAGATATCCACTCAACATCGATAGGGAGTAATATTGGGCAAATATTAAAAATTGATCCAAATATCACCTAGGTATTAGTGTTGAACCATTGTAGGGTATCAAAAATTGACCCAAGTATCATGAGGTATGAATGTTGGAATATTGTAATGTATCAAACCTTGTGATACCATGTTTGAAAACCAACTTGTTAGTTTTTTCATGTATGAGAATTGGTCTTTAAAACTAGATTTAACTCGTGTCTTTTGAAACTCATGTTGGTGATTTGTTTTTTGTTTATCTTTTGTTGTTGTTTTATTATTATTATTATTATTATTATTTTAATCTTAAAAACTTGAAATTTGGTTTGCTTATGAGATTTAAAAAGAAATTGTGTGTAGGAATTTTGAATATTTTACCACAACATTTGTACATTGGAAATTGGAACCTTTTGCATATTTCATACACACTAAACCCCATTTAAAAAAATCAAAATGAAACAAAAAAAATGATTAGGATTTTTGATTAATTTTTTGAACCCTAAACCTTAAACCCCTACCTTAAACCTTTTGTTTGCAAATGTTTTTCAAATTTTTTTGTAATTATTATTATTATTATTATTTGCAATTTGGATATTGTGGCATTTATAATTATTTGTGATAGAAAAGTAAGTTGATTATTTTTCTCCATTTTTATAGTAGTAATCATTTTTGTAGTCATAGATGTTAGTCCAATTCAAAAAGTTAAGTTATATTTATGACGTTTTGGTGCAGTGATAAAGTTAGTGGCAATGAGACATCTGAAATTTACATGAATAATTTAATTAAGGAAGAAATGGAAAAAAGATTTAAAAATAATCTTAGTGTGCAAACTAAAACAAAAAAATGATGAAAAGATAATGAAGACCAATTTTAAAAAGTTGCATGTTAAAATTGGAAATCACATAGGAAATTTCTTTATGTTGGGCTATTTATTGTGTAATGATAACCAAGAGGTCAATGTTGAAAATGTTCAAATTATGTGTTATATCATTTGCTATAATAGCCTAATCAATGCATCCAATCTAAGAACACAAGTGAGAAAGGGGTTAATTTCATTTTATAAAACAAATAAAATATATAACATTTCTAAGAAAACATCTGGATGTAGATCATGCTATTGTTATAAAGAATTTTGACGAGAAAGTGAATCGTTTAATGAAATTAATGAAGGAAAGGCAACCAACAAAAAAAATTCCAAATGTTTTAAGAAGACTAGTTTCAAAAACATGTGTTATGAAGGATTCCTTAAAAGAGGATGATGTGCAACAAAAAGAATTCCTTGAATACTTTATTCTTTTGATTGTGAAAAATAATTTGCCAATCCAATATGTGGAGAATGTTTAACTTATATGTTTCACTTTGTGTTTGTGTTCAAAAGTTAATTTCCCTTGTAAAAGGCAATTTTCAGAAGAAATATTACTTGGGTTGGTGGAGAAATTAATGTGATTTATGTTCTTCCAACATTTGGAAAATGTCATTATATGATTATTAATTTTGATCTCTAGATGTCTAAAAGGGCATATGATGTGTTTTCATTTGTCATTAACCTTTTGGGAAGTGATTAACAATTAAAATATGTCAATATTGGATTGTTTGAAGTTACAAAAACTACATGACATGCTTTAGTTCAAAGTTTGATATATTTATTAACATTAATAAAAAACACAATTTTTTTGACAAAAAAAATGAGTAAAAAATACCCAATTTAGACAATTGTAAAAAACCCCCATCATTTTGGACAAGTTGTTTTTAACATGTCTGTTGTGATTAGTTGGTCATTTTTGACCAATCACTTCAATTAGTGGCACAACAGATTGTTTAATTAATCAAATAAAAATAGTTTATTTAAAATTTTATTTTGAGAAATGAAATTATAATGGTCAGTAGGTTGAAAAAGATAAGTAGCTAGGTGATAGCCTACTAGTGTAACTATCTAAACTAACCAATTACTCAACCTAACCCCCTAAATATGAACATAGGTTGCAAATATTAAAAATGGAACCTTGCACCTTCATAATGATAATCCAAGTCATTACCAATGGACTACAACTTCATAAATTGCTATCTTTTGGGTCAAAACATCTAAATAGGAGCCAAGTGGATTACTTTTAAAAAGGACTACAAGTTTTATTTTCCCAAAATTAACTTTTACATGCAAATGAATTTTTGAATGAATTTTTTTGAAATTTTTTCTAAAAAAAATTTAAATGTTCCTCAATGCATCACATTTTTTTTATTAGTCATTATTGAATAAATATGAAATCTCAAAAGTGTGCAGATTTGTTTAATATTTAATTTTTTCAAAATCTGATGATTTTGGGAAATTTTTTCCATGAAAAATCCTTTGTATAGGTTGAAATCATATTTTTCAGATGGTGAAATTTCACCCCAAAGGAAACACTATTGTAGATTTGTGCATGTTTGTCAATTAGTGTTTGTTTTTGAATTGGTGAAATTACACCTTTTTCCAGCAAAAAGCGAAATTAAAAAAAATTGAATGTTCAAAATGAAATGATTTTGAAAGTTTTCAATCCTGAAGTAGTGAGGGGAAAAAATAGTTTGATATTGCCAAATTTCTATATATGGTTTAGTGTGTGTAGCCAAAGATATAGAAGGTTGCTTGAAGGGTATGGGTTATATGAACCTTAACATATGTAGATCATAAGGTTTAGGAGGGAGAGGGTTCTATGCCTAGTCCTTAAGAATGTAAGGAAAGTTAAGTTTATATGTACATCTCTAGGTTTAAGATCCTTTTCACTTTTAAGGAAAAGGTGTAAGATCCCTCTCCCTATCAAGGAGTGATCATTGAACTAGGTAGAAATTTTCTATCTACCAACTATGTATTGACATCTTGGAGAACCATCCATTACTAAGGTAGACTACATGTTTCAATTGTCACTTATTGGAGGTAATTTGGAGCCATACTTCTTTGAAGTTTTTTTTCATTTATTTGTTAATTTGGCACATAAAACAAATTATACTTGATCCAAAATCATTAAATTTGAGTTGATTTGGTTCACTTAAAAAAATTTAAAAAAAACGAACAAACAAACATATTCAAAAGTTGGTTACAACTTTTATATGTATGTAATAGATTGTGAGCTTGCACTTAATTCTTAGAACCTAACATGTCTACACTTTTTTACCTTGAAAGTAGAACTTGTTTATATATCAAATCTTTCTCAAACTTCTCAAAGTCTTGAAGCTTGTTCTCTCCTTTGCAAACCTACTTAAATCAAATTAACAACAATTAATTGACATAATTATAAATTTTAAAAGCTTAAATTGAAACCCAAATACATGTAATTTTGAATATTCTTCAACCATGAATTGAACATGGCAATGCCCTTCAACCAATTCAAAGCTGTGGATTAAACGCCTCTAAGATGCAAATGTTTTAGTTGATAAGCTCTTTGAATCTTAAGCTCTAATCACATCTGATGTTAAATCAAAGTTAAGTGGATGTTAAAAAAGAAAAGCAAAATGTTGTATTCAAACTAAATTGTTAGTTAATTAACATCAAATCTTATGTGGCACACAACATTAAATGGGTGGTGGGTGCAATCACAATGACAAGACCCAAATCAATTGTAACCAATGTTTTAATGTCAAAAATTATAATAATGTTGCAAGTCACTTAAAAGCATTAATTACAACATTTAAAAAATGTTATGAAAACATATGATTTGATTTCATTTGAAATGAATTTGACAAGGATCAAATATTTTAAAACACTCATTAAACATTTAAAAATTCTTATTTTTGAAAAACATTCTTGAAACATGACATATTTTGGAGGAGATTTTTTAAACACATAATTAATATAATGTATAATGCAACATCTTGTAAGGTCAAAATAGTTTTTTGATAATTTCTTTTCAACTTACAAATGAAAATATTCTAAAAATATTCTAGGAGAACCATTCACCCAAAGGTGCAAGGTTGACTCATGTTAACATGTAGACTCCCTATTAATTTATTGTTAAATGAATGTTAGTTTAACATAAAATTTTCACCAAACATAAATTTTCAAATTCCATGGTAGGCAACAATTTTTAAGAAGGGACTTGAAGTAAAGGCGATTTAACAAAAACCATTTGCAACATTCTCTAGGTTTTTCTTTTTAATCCCTTCCCTATGCTACTATAAATGTGTGTTTTTATGATGGTTTTTATGATTGAAATTTCAGTCAAAATAGACAAGGGACTAAATTTTGTTCAATTAAATCTAACTAATCATTTATATGAAAAATTTGACCATTTTATTTACTACAAATGATTATTAAAATTCATTAAAATGATTCAGATAAGTAAGGCTGTTGTGGCTCTTTGAAATGATAGAAACTACTAGTTGATATGGCAATATTGATTTAATTACAATTTCAGTATTTTATTTTTGTATAAATAATTTTATTTTTTCCTACAAATTACACTATGAATGAATTCAAAATCATTTTAAACATGTGATTCCATTATAAAAAATAAACCATAATTTTGATGAACATATGATATGTGATCATGATGATCTCACAAATACAACGGGTCCAAAATGGGGCTTGAACCTCCATTTCCTTGGCCACAAGGCAAAGCTTTTACCATCTAACTACCACCTCCTCACTAAATAGTTTTGTTATCGCAAAATATATAAACACACATATCAAACATTACAAACCTATTATATATTTAAAATAATTTCATACTACTTTTTACACATGTGCATATTTAATACCATTATCTTATTTAATTCATTTTTAATTTGATAATTATATGGAATTTTATAATACATTCTAATTTCAAAATGGAAACTTTATTACATTAAATTTAGTTAAATTTAATCAAAATTATTTTTACAAATTTCATTCAATGGAATTTATATTTTTAGAATTTTCAAATGTTGAAAAATCACATTAATTTCTATATTTTGATTTTGGCAAAAATTCAAGTAGAATAATTATAATAATTTTTTTAAATTTTTTTTACAATGAAATTAATTACACTTTCAAAATTACATAATGAAAATTCACATCTTCATTTTGGTGCAAAAGAAGTTAAGCTTTCATTTTTAAAATTCAAATTAAAAAAATAAATTAGTTCAACCTTCACATGTATATTTAGCATTAGTGATTTTTTTAATAAATGAAAAAAAATCAGTTTGACCTTTCAGTTTTTACATCCCATTTTGTTATATTTCAAATGTTGTGTTCTATTTTTATTTTTTTAGGTGAATGATTAAAAACAACAAATGAAAACATGATATTTGTAATTTACTTTCCTTTTTTAGGTAATTCAGCTCAAAGAATAATTGAATAATACTTTTCAAAAAAAATAATATTTTCACATCATTAAAAACAACATTACAATCATGATTGATCAAATTTAGATGACTAATTTTACTCACAATTAATGACATTAATCAAGTCAAACAATTCCACATGGGTGTCACTTTTGCAATGTGTTCAACATTGTGTCCATTGTGATTAAATAACTAAATTTTTTTCAATCAAAACAAACACATATGATTTTGATTTTAGTGAAACCAACATTGTCAATTATTTTAATCACAATGTTGCTAGCGAAAAAATATATGATTTTGTAATAGTGTTATTATTCTTACACATTCCCCTTCACTTTCATTTCCCCTCTCCCTACCATTTCTTCTACCTTCTTTCTTTCTTTGCTCTACCTTTACTCTATTGAAATATCTTCTTGCTCATCTTGTTAAGAAAAAAAAACAAAAAACATCAAATTCTATTAATCAAGATTGCTACAAAACAACAACAAATTTTCATTGTCATTTCATAGATTTTTGGGACAAGATTCTCCAACTACAATGATGAAAACAATGAAGAATGTGAAGAATTTTGGATCCAAAACTTGCATTCAATCTATTTCTAACTTGCATTCTATCTTGCCATGAATCTAAAACACAATTTGTCATCAAAACTTGTTCATAGTAGAAATCTTTGTCTACTTGTTTTGAAGATCAAAAATCTTGGATAATAAATCCTTGATCAACAAAATCTGGTACAATAACATTTGCAAACATGTAAATAAATACAGAGACACACTTGTTAGAAATTGCATACATCACACCTTAATAAACATTTCTATGCACATATATGCAAAAATAAGTTACAAAATTCATCCTTATTTGTGTGTAGGTCTAGAACTTTTAATTGTTGATGAGGTAGTTGCTCCAACACGAAAGAAAGGAAAAGGTAAAAAGGTGCATTTGAACCAAATAGCAAATTGCAACACATAAGTCCATGCCAAGAAAACACACCAACCAAATTAAGAATATGGTGAAAGTTTGGCACTTGTCAAAACCAAAAGAAATGAACACATTGTAAACCTTGACATGATAATGAGTGAGACAAATTTGAAACTAAAATTATAGAATGAAACAAAATTTTAACATAAGTGATGAATGCAGGTTATTCAACTCAATTGAGGAATGATGAAACTTGCTTGAAAATAAGTGGGGTCTTCTCATAGGAAACTTTAAGAAGATATATGATTACAAGGTAGGCATATGAAACAACCAAGATTATTGGTCCATGATTTTTGTGAACAAAGCTATATTGGGGAATTGTTGAAAAACTTTGGGCACTCGAATTCTACAAAATGATCACATTTTTTGGGGCACAAGGCCCATATTCAATCTGTCTTGTATGTGGGACCTAATAGATGGTCCAAATTTCATTTATAAGCCATTTAACGTCACACCTAAACAATTCCATCAATTTGAATGATGATTCAACAAACACAAGCTAGGCAACTTTACAAAATAGAAAATGCCAATGTGAATGAAGCTTGGATGTTTGATCATTGCTAGTTGCACCTCTTCCACCAAATACTACAACAACCAACAATTTCAAAAAACTAATGCAAGAGATTGGTGATGGTTCTACAGTTTCCATATTTTGATGCAATTGCAACTATGCAAATGTCAATTCAATTGGATGCAACTTTGCCAATGTCCACTTGACTAGAATCCATGCTATGTACTAACCCACCAACATTAAAGTTTGCTGATTTTTTTTTCCAAAAACACAAGGTGGTCGATCTATTGGAAGCATAGGGGTGAAAATAAGATATTTTTCTATTCATGAGAACATGGAAAAAACAATAGAAAAGGGGAATAAGATGTTCATGAAGCTCACAAATCAAATTAATGCCACATACTGTTGGAGGAAAAATGAACTGAAACCCAAAACAAATTTATTGAAAAACAAATTTAGCTTTCAAAACTAGAGATGGAGCATGGTTGCACACAAATGGGCATGGGCATGGGCATGATTCAAGCCTTTAACAATCTAACACAAGTGATGACCCAAGCCTTCATGTGTGTTATTGTCAATAACAATGAACAAACAACCAACGTCACTACAAAACCTACCAATTAAGGATCAAGGTATTAATAAGTTGGGCATGAAGCAAAAAACTTGGTTGAAATTAAATGTGGTTTGGTAAATCAATGAAAGATCCATGAAACTAATCATGTTGTGAAGATGGTGTAAATAATAAATGGCTTGCAAAAAAAGAATATGGCTACCAAAAATATGTAAGAAAGTTGTAACACATGCAAGTTGCTACCAACAACAATATAACACAACTATTGCCAACAATAATAAAGACCACAAATGTTATCATGACACAAGTTGACAAATCCTAAAGGTATAATAAAAAATTGAAGGGAGTAAAGTTTTGCAAACATGTACCAAAACAATTGAGAACATTACATAACTTTTGTATCTAACATTTTACAAATGGAAAAAAAATCACAAATGGGGTTGTTTTTATGCAATGTTATTTTCAATATATTGATATACATATTAAATTTTTTAAAAATTGATTTAATGAATAAAAAAACCAAAAAAGACTTTCAAAACATTTGTAATCATTGTTTTTCAACATAAAAGGATTCATACTTAATTATTTTTGACAAATTTGAATACATGTCTACTTATTTATTTTAGCAAATTTTTAATATAAAATTTAACATAATAATATAAATAACATCTGTTATATATATATAATGGCTTAAATGGGGCAAGTCTGACTCATGATTGAATGTTTACACCCAAGGACATTCAAATGTAGAAATGGAAAATTTTCAAATACTTTGCAAAAATTGATATTTTGGTTTGATTCAATTTCAACTTTGACAAAAAATAAATATAAAAAAAAGAAAGTTCAAAATACCGAATCATACAATATTCTTTATTTATTAAAATAATGAGTTTGTTCCTTCCAAATTGCATCTCTGAATCTTTCCTCACCTTCAACTTTTGAATAATTCAATATTTTTTACTTATAATTTGCTCTTGTTTTCCTTCTTGTGGGCCTACCTTTAACTCAATGATATGAAGTAATTGAACAATGTTGCATTCATCTTCAAACATAAAAGGGTTATGGAGCAAACAACAAGAATGATAGGTAGGAACGTAATGTGCAATTCAAATATTTGCTAATTTTTTTTGAATTTGTTTCCAAATACTAAAAGTATTCTCAACTATTGATTTCCCTTTTTATGTTTTATGTTATAAAAAATTGCAATATTAAATGTTGCCCTTTTAGCTCTTTGAAGGACATCATGATTCATTGCAAATAACCCTTGTCACCCAACAAATATGAAAAAACACAATTTACAAATTTCATAGGATTAAACAAACCCTAATAAATTGAGCATGCTGACACAACATAAACCGACATAAAACTCTAGAATCATTGACACCACTTAACAAGCCAACATAAATGTCAAAGAAATATGTCTCCAAATTACCTTCAATAGGTGAGAATTGAAACATTCATGTAGCTTACTTTAGTAACAAATGGTTCTCTAAACCCTAAGCCCTAAACCCTATCACTCCTTGATAAGGGAGAGGGATCTTACACCTATCCCTTAAAAGTGAGAAGGATCTTAAACCTACAAACATACATGTAAACTTCACTTTCCTTCCACTCTTAAGGAGTAGGCATAGAACCCCCTCCCTCTTCAACATTAGGATCTACATATGTTAAGACCCGAGGCTTTACCCCTTAGATTTATGGTTTATTTTGTGGACTAATTAATGCAAGGGCACAAGCTGTGGAAAAAAAGCAAAAAATAGGAAGATGTAGAAAAAGTGACGATTGTCCCATGAAGATTTAACTAGATTTATTTGGCAAAACCAGATTTAATTGCATTCATTTGGCAAAATCAAATTTAACTACATTTGTTTGGCAAAATCAGATTTAATCCAGATATGAAGCAAAAAATTTCCACAACCTTTAATCACCCTTTTATATTTTCGGCTACACACTCTAAACCAAAAATATAGAAATTTGGAAATTTTAAACTGTTTTTTCCCCCTCACTTCTTGAGGATCGAAAACCTCCAAAATCCCTTCATTTTTGAACTTTCAATGTTTTAATTTGCTTTTTGGTGGAAGAAGTGCAATTTCGCCAATTTAAAAAAAAGGCTCTCTCTCTCTCTCTCTCACACACACACACACACACACACACACACATGTTTTCTTTGGGGTGAAATCTTACCATCTGAAAAATATGATTTCAACCTATACAAAGGAATTTTCAAAGAAAAAGTCGCCCAAATTCACCAGATTTTGAAAAAAAAAAAAAAAACCAATAGCCAGATTATTATGATAAGTTTCAATTAAAAAAAAAACTTTCATATCTAGTTAGTAGCCAAATCTGGCTAAATCAACTTATGGATGATCCTCACTTCAGCTACATCACAAAATTGAAAAAACAAAACCCTGTGAGGTTCTACAGGAAAGGAAAAACAATTCTCCTTATGTCACCACAGGCCAGCAAACCCTAAACCTTAAACCCTAAAGCCCCACAAAGCTTACTCTTCAAACAAGATGAGTCAGTCTGGCACTTGCAGTGTTTCTTTCACTGGCAAAATTTCGCCAAATTTTGACCTGAAAAATATGATTTCGAACCAAACAAAGGGTTTTTCATGAAAAAGAAGAAGACCCAAATTCGCCATATATATATATATTTTTTTTTAAAATTTAAAATTTAAAAATCTTCAGATTTCGATGATAAGTTCTTCGTAGGTAGCCAAGATTTTTTTCCCCTACTTTCATATCTAGTGTGTAGCCAAATTTGGCTAAATTATTTTCTGTATGATCTCGCCACTTTGGCTACATCACAAAATCCCCCTGAGGGACTGAGACTCTGGAGTCCTCCCTGGCAGTATTTCTTTTACTGGCGAATTGTTGCCAAATTTCGGCATGAAAAAAAAATGATTTTGACCCATACAAAGAATTTTTCGTGGGAAAAAGAAAAAGAAAAAGAAAACCCAAAATTCGCCAGATTTTGAAGAATGTTTTCTTTCGAATCGCCAGATTTTGGATGATAGGTTTCAGGAGGTAGCCACAAAAGAATATAGAAAGCATTAAGTTTTTTTTTCCCCCCCCCCCCCCCCTTTTCATCCTCGGGGTTCGCCCAAACCTGCAAAAA
>Ga0116231_10007525_pt1 | contig 19855 bp, 17 predicted proteins | sample S1TSphgellanicum_2_FD_89695 | JGI IMG/M metagenome (GOLD analysis project Ga0116231, IMG submission 89695) | Host-associated microbial communities from peat moss isolated from Minnesota, USA - S1T2_Fd - Sphagnum magellanicum MG | ecosystem: Host-associated > Plants > Peat moss > Unclassified...
AGTACGTGCAAGCCGCCGGCGATGGCGGCGCCGCCCAGGTAGGCCAGCGCATAGCGCAGGTGCCCCAGGGCCGCCTCGACGAACGGCCCCACCAGCAGCAGCAGCACCACGCTGCACAGCAGGCTGGGCAGGCCGGCGTGGACGAAGGCATAGGTGACGAAGCGCCAGAACTCGGTGTCCTGCGCCCGGCTCAGGCCGTAACGCGCCGTGAAGCTCGCGCCCAGCAGCTCCTCGAAGTGGCTGCGGGCCGTGGTCCAGCGCGAATACGCCGGGTCGCTTTCCGGCACGATCGCCTCGGCACGGGCGTTGCGGGCGTGCAGCCGGTCGAGGAAGTGCGCATCGCCCTGGACCAGCTGCGCGCCCGCCCGGACATCCGGGGCGTTCTGCAGCAGGTGCAGGCGCTGCGCCGAGGCGCTGTCCGTGCGCGCCGCGAGGTAGGCCAGGTAGCGGGGCAGTTCGATGCTGTCGAGCCCGCTGTCGTGATAGTAGTCGTAGGCCAGGCTGGCGCGCGCGGCATCGCTGCCCTGAAAGCCGAAGTACACGCCCAGGCAGGCGAGCGCGAGCAGCAGCGTCACCCAGGGCAGCTTGCCCGGTGCGACCGTGTCACGAAAGGGGAGAAGGAGCATGCGTTCCCTGTGGCGTCCGGCCGGCCGGCCCGTCGACGACGCCGGACCCAGGGAACCCGGACCCGGAACCGCGGTACGGTTCCCTGCCGCGCCCGCGCGCAACCTGGTGCCCGGGGGCGCGCGGGGGTGGCCGGGGGAGTGTTTCGCGGGCCCCGCTATAATTCGGCAGTTTACCCAGCGTGACCTCCCGTTTTTGGTGGGGCGCGGGGGCCCGCGCCGCCGCTTGAACCCTCGCATTGTGCTCCCGGGCAGGAAAACGTGGGACGCAGGCGCGGCCGCGCCGGTGTTCTCCAGGAGCCTTGGTGTCCAGCCTGACTGATGATCCCCGTCCCGTGGCGCTGCTCGCGCTGGCCGACGGGACGGTATTTCGCGGGATCTCGATCGGCGCGCCCGGCGCCGCGGTCGGCGAAGTGGTTTTCAATACGTCGATGACCGGCTACCAGGAGATCCTCACCGACCCCAGCTACGCCCGCCAGGTCGTCACGCTCACGTATCCACATATCGGCAACGTGGGTACCAACGCCGAGGACGACGAGTCCGGCCGGGTCTTCGCCGCCGGCCTGGTGGTGCGCGACCTGTCCGCGCGCGTGTCCAATTTCCGCTCCGAGCGCGACCTGGGCGCCTTCCTGCGCGAGCGCTCGGTGGTCGCCATCGCCGGGGTCGACACGCGCAGCCTGACGCGCCACCTGCGCGACCGTGGCGCGCAGCCCGGGGCGCTGGTGGTGGGCGACGACGCCGCCACCGCCGTCGCGCTGGCGCGCAGCTTTCCGGGCATGAGCGGCCTGGACCTCGCGCAGGTCGTCTCCACGGCCGGGCCCTACACCTGGGACCAGACCGAATGGTCGCTCGGGCTCGGCTACGGGCGCCAGGGCGCAGCGCGCTACCACGTCGTGGCCTTCGATTTCGGCATCAAGCGCAACATCCTGCGCATGCTCGCCCAGCGCGGCTGCCGGCTCACGGTCGTCCCCGCCCGTACCAGTGCCGCCGAGGTCCTGCGCCTGGCGCCCGACGGCATCTTCCTGTCCAACGGGCCCGGCGACCCGGAGCCCTGCGACTACGCGATCGCCGCCACGCGCGAGCTGATCGAGCGCGGCCTGCCGACCTTCGGCATCTGCCTCGGCCACCAGATCATGGGCCTGGCCTCCGGGGGCCGCACCGTGAAGATGAAGTTCGGCCACCACGGCGCCAACCACCCGGTCCAGGACCTCGATACCGGACGCGTGCTGATCACCTCGCAGAACCACGGTTTCGCGGTCGATGCCGACAGCCTGCCCGCCAACTGCCGCGTCAGCCACGTATCGCTGTTCGACGGCTCGCTGCAGGGTTTTGCGCGCACCGACCGTCCCGCCTTCTGCTTCCAGGGCCACCCGGAGGCCAGTCCCGGGCCGATGGACATCGCGTACCTGTTCGACCGTTTCCTGGGCCTGATCGAGCGCCACGCCGGCGGCGCCGGCGCGGCGCCGCCCGGAGCACGCGCATGAGCGAGGCCCTGGTACACGCGGCGCTCGCCGAGGCCTCCGCGGCCCTGGCCGCGCTGCGCGCCGATGCAGCGGCGGCGGGCTCGATCGCGCAGGCCGGGGCGCTGATCGCCGCCGCGCTGCGTGCCGGCGGCCGCGCGTTCAGCTGCGGCAACGGCGGCTCGATGTGCGATGCCATGCACTTTGCCGAGGAGCTGACCGGCCGTTTTCGCGACGACCGGCCGGGCTATGCGGCCATCGCCATCGCCGATGCCGGGCACCTGTCGTGCGTGGCCAACGACTACGGCTACGAGCAGGTCTTCGCGCGCTACCTGCAGGCCCATGGCCGTGCCGGGGATGTCCTGCTGGCGATCAGCACGAGCGGCACCAGCCGCAACATCGTGGCCGCGGCGCGCGAGGCGCGCGCCCGCGCGATGACGGTGATCGCGCTCACCGGGCGCCCCGGCGCCGAGCTGTCGCTGCACGCCGACCTCACCATCTGCACCCCGGGCGGGCGCTACGCCGACCGCGTCCAGGAACTGCACATCAAGGTCATCCACATCCTGATCGAACTCGTCGAACACCACCTTGCCGGCAGCGGCGGGAGCGGCAGCGGGGGGCGCGCGGCGCCCGCCGCCGGCGCTTGAGACCGCCAGGGAAAAATGCCCCGCCGCACCGACATCCAATCCATCCTCATCATCGGCGCCGGTCCGATCGTCATCGGACAGGCCTGCGAGTTCGATTACTCCGGCGCGCAGGCCTGCAAGGCGCTGCGCGAGGAGGGCTACCGCGTCATCCTGGTCAACAGCAACCCGGCCACCATCATGACCGACCCGGGCCTGGCCGACGTGACCTACATCGAGCCCATCACCTGGCACGTCGTCGAGCGCATCATCGCCCGCGAGCGCCCCGACGCGATCCTCCCGACCATGGGCGGGCAGACCGCGCTCAACTGCGCGATGGACCTGCACCGCAACGGCGTGCTCGAGCGCCACGGCGTGCGGCTGATCGGCGCCTCGCCGGCGGCGATCGAGATGGCCGAGGATCGCCAGAAGTTCAAGCAGGCCATGACCCGCATCGGCCTGGCCTCGGCCATGTCGGCGGTCGCCCACTCGCTGCCCGAGGCCGTGGCGGTGCAGGAGATGGTCGGGTTCCCGGCGGTCATACGCCCGAGCTTCACGCTGGGCGGCACCGGCGGCGGCATCGCCTACAACATGGAGGAGTTCGTCGCCATCTGCCAGCGCGGGCTCGAGCTCTCGCCCACGCGCGAGCTGCTGATCGAGGAGTCCCTGATCGGCTGGAAGGAATTCGAGATGGAGGTCGTGCGCGATGCGCGCGACAACTGCATCATCGTCTGCGCCATCGAGAACCTGGACCCGATGGGGATCCACACCGGCGACTCGATCACCGTGGCCCCGGCCCAGACGCTGAGCGACAAGGAATACCAGCGCATGCGCAACGCCTCGATCGCCATCCTGCGCGAGATCGGGGTCGACACCGGCGGCTCGAACGTCCAGTTCGCCGTGCATCCGGGCGACGGCCGCATGATCGTCATCGAGATGAACCCGCGCGTGTCGCGCTCGTCCGCGCTGGCGTCCAAGGCCACCGGCTTCCCCATCGCCAAGGTCGCTGCCAAGCTGGCCGTCGGCTACACGCTGGACGAACTGCGCAACGAGATCACCGGGGGCGCCACGCCGGCCTCGTTCGAGCCGACGATCGACTACGTCGTCACCAAGGTGCCGCGCTTCGCGTTCGAGAAGTTCCCGCAGGCCGACAACCACCTGACCACGCAGATGAAGTCGGTCGGCGAGGTCATGGCCATCGGCCGCACCTTCCAGGAGTCGCTGCAGAAGGCGCTGCGCGGCCTGGAGATCGGCGTCGACGGCCTCAACGAGGTCTCGACCGACCGCGACGAGATCATCGAGGAGATCGGCGAGCCCGGCCCCAACCGGATCTGGTACGTCGCCGATGCGTTCCGCCTGGGCATGAGCCTGGAGCTGGTGCACGAGGAGACCGGCATCGACCCCTGGTTCCTGGCCCAGATCGAGGAGATCGTCCAGCTCGAGCAGCGCGTGGCCACGCGCTTCCTCGAGGACCTGGACGCCGCCGACTGGATGGCGCTCAAGCGCCGCGGCTTCTCCGACGGTCGCCTGGGGCGCCTGCTGGGCGCCGATGCCGCGCGCGTGCGCACCGCCCGGCGCGCGCACGGCGTGCGCCCGGTCTACCGGCGCGTCGACACCTGCGCCGCCGAGTTCGCCACCGCGACGGCCTACCTGTATTCCACCTACGGCGAGCAGTGCGAGGCCGCGCCCACCGAGCGGCGCAAGGTGATGGTGCTGGGCGGCGGTCCCAACCGCATCGGCCAGGGCATCGAGTTCGACTACTGCTGCGTCCACGCGGCGCTGGCGCTGCGCGAAGACGGCTTCGAGACCATCATGGTCAACTGCAACCCCGAGACGGTGTCGACCGACTTCGACACCTCGGACCGCCTGTACTTCGAGCCGCTCACCCTCGAGGACGTGCTCGAGATCGTCGATCGCGAGCGCCCGGCCGGGGTGATCGTGCAGTACGGCGGCCAGACGCCGCTGAAGCTGGCGCGCGACCTCGAGGCCAACGGCGTGCCCATCGTCGGCACCAGCCCCGATTCGATCGACATGGCCGAGGATCGCGAGCGCTTCCAGCAGTTGCTGCAGCGCCTGGGCCTGCGCCAGCCGCCCAACCGCACGGCGCGCACCGAGGCCCAGGCCCTGGTGCTGGCCGAACAGATCGGCTTTCCGCTGGTGGTGCGGCCCAGCTACGTGCTGGGCGGCCGGGCCATGGAGATCGTGCACGAGACGCGCGACCTCGAGCGCTACATGCGCGAGGCGGTCAAGGTGTCCAACGAATCGCCGGTGCTGCTGGACCGCTTCCTGGACGATGCGATCGAGGTCGACGTCGACTGCATCGGCGACGGCGAGCAGGTGCTGATCGCCGGCGTGATGGAACACATCGAGCAGGCCGGCGTGCACTCGGGCGATTCGGCCTGCTCGCTGCCGCCCTATTCGCTCCCGCCCCAGACCGTCGAGGAGATCAAGCGCCAGACGCGCCAGATGGCGCAGGCGCTCAAGGTGGTGGGGCTGATGAACGTGCAGTTCGCCATCCAGCAGGGCGTGGTCTTCGTGCTGGAGGTCAACCCGCGCGCCTCGCGCACGGTGCCGTTCGTGTCCAAGGCCACCGGCGTGCCGGTGGCACGCATCGCCGCCCGCTGCATGCTCGGCAGCACGCTGCGCGCCCAGGGCGTGCGCGTGGAGGTCGTGCCGTCCTATTTCTGCGTCAAGGAGTCGGTCTTCCCGTTCGCCAAGTTCCTGGGCGTCGATCCGCTGCTGGGTCCCGAGATGCGCTCCACCGGCGAGGTGATGGGGGTCGGACGGACTTTCGGCGAGGCGCTGTTCAAGTCCCAGCTGGCGGCCGGCGCCACGCTGCCGCCCAGCGGCGCGGTCTTCCTCAGCGTCAAGGACTCGGACAAGCCCAAGACGGTGGAGATCGCCGGCGTGCTGCACGAGATGGGCTATACCCTGGTGGCCACGCGCGGCACCGCCGCCGCCATCGAGGTCGCCGGCATCCCGGTACGGGTCGTCAACAAGGTCAAGGACGGCCGCCCCCACGTGGTGGACCTGCTCAAGAACGGCGAGATCGACCTCGTGGTCACCACCGTCGAGGAGAAGCGCTCGGCGATCGCCGACTCGCGTTCGATCCGCACCACGGCGCTGGCCCAGCGCGTCACGTACTACACCACGGTCGCCGGCGGGCGCGCGGCGGTCGAGGGCATGCGCCACCTGGCGGCGCTGGAGGTCTACGATCTGCAGTCCCTGCACCGGGAAGCGGCCGCGGACTGAAACGCCGCGGTACTGCTACCCTGCCAGGGTACTGCCGAACCAGGCGATGGCCGTGCGGCGGCGGCTGGACAGCCATCCCCGGCCTGGGTAAATTGGTACGCATCGCCCCCCGGCAGAGCGGGGTTTGTTTCACGGTACGGGCGCCCGCCCTGGCTCCAGGGGTCGCGGCGCCGGATGCCGGAGCGGTTTAGAACCGGATGAAGGTCATATGGCGGCGATTCCAATCACGGCACGCGGTGCGGAGATGCTCAAGGCCGAGCTCGTGCGGCTCAAGTCGATCGACCGGCCTGGCGTGATCCAGGCGATCAAGGAGGCGCGCGAGAAGGGCGACCTCTCCGAGAACGCCGAGTACGATGCGGCGCGCGAGCGGCAGGGTTTCATCGAGGGCCGGATCCAGGAACTCGAAGGCAAGCTCTCGAGCCTGCAGATCATCGATCCGGCGGCGGTCGACGCCGGCGAGCGCATCGTCTTCGGCGCGATGGTCGACCTCGAAGAGCTGCAGTCGGGCAACCGGGTCAAGTACCAGATCGTCGGCGACGACGAGGCCGACATCAAGGCCGGCCTGATCTCGGTGTCCAGCCCCACCGCACGCGCGCTGATCGGCAAGAGCGTGGGCGACGTGGCCACGGTCGTGGCCCCCGGCGGCAAGCGCGAGTACGAGATCCTCGACGTGCACTACCGCTGACGCGCGGCGGCACGCGCACGAGCGCTCGGCGGGCGTGCCTTGCCGGTGGCGCCGGCGCGGGCCGTGGCGGCCCGCCCGCTGCGCTCCGCGGCGCGCGGCGGCGCCTGCTTGGCCCCGCCGGTGCGTGCCGGCTTGACCGACTTGACCGCCTTGGCGGGTGCGAGCGGCTGGGGACGGAACAGCACGAAGGTGTGCCCGATCACCTGCACCCGCGCCGCGCCCAGGCGCCCGGCCATGGTGGCGAACAGCGCATCGCGCTCGGCACGTTCGATCTTGCCCCCGCGCACCTTGACCAGGCCGTGGGCGGTGAGGGCGCGGTCGATCTCGCGCAGGGCGGCCTCGCTCAGGCCGCCCGCCCCCAGCAGGACGACCGGGTCGAGGCGATGCGCCTGGGCGCGCAGGAGCAGGCAATGTTCTTGGGACAGCGTGAGTTCGGCCATGGCGTTTCCGGTCAATCACCGATGGTAACTGGCTTGGCGCGGGCTTGCGGCACGGCCATCAATTGCTACATGTCATGAACCAGAAGACCCGCAAGGCCAAGCCACCCTCGCGCCATCGCTCCAAGCGGGCCTGGATCGAGCGCCACATCAACGATCCCTACGTCCAGGCCGCGACCCGGCACGGCTACCGCTCGCGTGCCGCCTACAAGCTCATCGAGATCGACCAGCGCGACCGCCTGCTGCGTCCCGGCGCGGTGGTGATCGACCTGGGTGCCGCGCCCGGCAGCTGGACCCAGGTGGTCGTCGAGCGCCTGGGCATGCGCGAGGGGCGCCTGGCCGGGCGGGTCATCGCGCTGGACCTGCTGCCGATGGAGCCGCTGGCGGGCGTGGAGGTGATCCAGGGCGACTTTCGCGACGACGCGGTGGCCCGGCGCCTGGGCGAGGCGCTGGGCGGGGAGCGCGCCGACCTGATACTTTCGGACATGTCGCCCAACCTGAGCGGCATCGGCGCGGCCGACGCGGCGCGCAGTGCGCACCTGTGGGAACTGGCGCTCGAATTCGCGCTCCAATACCTCAAACCCAATGGCCGGCTGCTGACCAAGACCTTCCAGGGGAGCGGGCACAGCCAGTTCGTCGAATCGCTCAAGCGCCATTTTTCCCGCGTGCTGGTGCGCAAGCCGGCGGCCTCGCGCCAGGAATCGGCCGAGAACTACCTGCTCGCCTACGCCCGCAAGGGCACGGCGCCCGGACCGGGCGCCGGGGAGCCCGGCGCGGCGCAAGCTTGAAATCCGCGGCGGCCAGGACCATATGGGGTGTAATACGGGGTGTAATACCCGCGGAATTACCTCGGTGCCTTGTGGGCGAGAAGAGCCTAGAATCGAGCGCATGAGAAATCCCGAACCGCCAGCGGGCCTGGGACATGGCGATGGGCAGCAGCCGATGCATGCGCATCCGGCAGGAGTGTCACTTTGAACAACAGCACCTTCGCTAAGGCCGCCATCTGGCTCGTGATCGCGGTAGTCCTCTTCACCGTGTTCCAGAAGCTCGAGCGTGGCACCGGCAGCAACGTCCAGTCCGTGCCCTATTCGCAGTTCGTCAGCGAGGTGCGCGCCGGGCACGTCAAGAGCGCCCGCATCCAGGAGACCTCGCCGGGCATGACCGAGATCGTCGCCCAGACCGGCGAGGGCACCCAGCTGCGCACCACCGGCAGCCTGTGGGACCGCGGCATCTTCAAGGACCTGCTCGACAACAACGTCAAGTTCGAGTTCGAGCAGCGCGAGACCCAGTCGCCGCTGCTGAGCTTCTTCTACGCGTTCGGCCCGGTCATACTGCTGATCGGCGTGTGGATCTTCTTCATGCGCCAGATGCAGGGCGGCGGCCGCGGTGGCGCCTTCTCGTTCGGCAAGTCGCGCGCGCGCATGCTCGACGAGTCCAACAACAACATCACGTTCGCGGACGTCGCCGGCTGCGACGAGGCCAAGGACGAGGTCCAGGAGCTGGTCGAGTTCCTGCGCGATCCGTCCAAGTTCCAGAAGCTCGGCGGCCGCATCCCGCGCGGCGTGCTGATGGTCGGCTCGCCCGGCACCGGCAAGACCCTGCTGGCCAAGGCGATCGCCGGCGAGGCCAAGGTGCCGTTCTTCACGATCTCCGGTTCGGACTTCGTCGAGATGTTCGTCGGTGTCGGCGCCGCGCGCGTGCGCGACATGTTCGAGACCGCCAAGAAGCACGCCCCGTGCATCATCTTCATCGATGAAATCGACGCCGTCGGCCGCCAGCGCGGCGCGGGCCTGGGCGGGGGCAACGACGAGCGCGAACAGACGCTCAACCAGATGCTGGTCGAGATGGACGGCTTCGAGACCGGCCAGGGCATCATCGTCATCGCCGCGACCAACCGTCCCGACGTGCTCGACCCGGCGCTGCTGCGCCCGGGCCGTTTCGACCGCCAGGTCGTCGTGCCGCTGCCCGACATCCGCGGCCGCGAGCAGATCCTGGGCGTGCACATGCGCAAGGTACCGATCGGCAACGACGTCAAGGCCGACATCCTCGCGCGCGGCACGCCGGGTTTCTCCGGTGCCGACCTGGCCAACCTCGTCAACGAATCGGCGCTGTTCGCCGCGCGCCGCGGCGCGCGCGTGGTCGAGATGCAGGACTTCGAAAAGGCCAAGGACAAGGTCATGATGGGCGCCGAGCGCCGCTCGATGGTCATGTCCGAGGAGGAGCGCCGCAACACCGCCTACCACGAGTCCGGCCACGCCGTGGTCGCGCGCCTGCTGCCCCGCACCGACCCCGTGCACAAGGTCACGATCATCCCGCGCGGCCGTGCGCTGGGCGTGACGATGCAACTGCCCGAGCAGGACCGCTATGCCTACGACCGCGATTACCTGCTGGCGCGCATCGCCGTGCTGTTCGGCGGCCGCGTGGCCGAGGAACTGTTCATGAAGCAGATGACCACCGGGGCGAGCAACGACTTCGAGCGCGCCACGCAGCTGGCGCGCGACATGGTCACGCGCTACGGCATGAGCGACATCCTGGGCCCGATGGTCTACGCCGAGAACGAGGGCGAGGTCTTCCTCGGCCGCTCGATCACCAAGACCGTGAACATGTCCGAGGACACGATGCGCACCGTCGACGGCGAGATCCGCCGCATCATCGACGAGCAGTACCACCTCGCGCGCCGCCTGCTCGAGGAGAACCGCGACAAGGTCGAGGTGATGGCCAAGGCCCTGCTCGAGTGGGAGACCATCGATGCCGAGCAGATCCTCGACATCATCGAGGGCCGTCCGCCGCGTCCGCCCAAGAACCCCGCGCCCACGACCGCCAGCAGCGGCAGCTCGAGCTCGCCCGGTGGCGGGATCCAGGAAGCGACCCAGCCGGCCTGATGTCGAGCCGCCGCACGGCGGCCGGCCGGCCGCTGCGCTGATGCCGGCCGCGCCCCGCGCCACGCCCGTGGTGGCTGCGGCCGGGCCCGCGCCCGCAATATGGCAGTGCGGGCGCCACCGCCTGCACCTGGACCGGGTGCACCTGATGGGCGTGCTCAACGTCACCCCCGATTCCTTTTCCGATGGCGGCAGCTTCCTCGCGCTCGACGCCGCCGTGGCGCACGCCGGCCGCCTGATCGACGAGGGCGCCGACATCATCGACATCGGCGGCGAATCGACCCGCCCGGGCGCACCGCACGTGCCCGCCGAAGTCCAGATGGAGCGGGTGCTGCCGGTGCTGCGCGCGCTGGCCGGCGCCCCGGTGGCCCTGTCGGTCGATACCAGCGAGCCGGCGCTGATGCGGGCCGCGCTCGACCTGGGCGTATCGATCGTCAACGACGTGCGCGCGCTGCGCGTCCCCGGAGCGCTGGACGCGGTGCGCGCCGCCGACTGCGGCGTGGTGCTGATGCACATGCCGGGCGAGCCGGCGACGATGCAGCGGCACGCCAGCTACACCGATGTCGTCGCCGAGGTCGGCCAATGGCTCGCGCAGCGGCGCGATGCGGTGGTCGCGGCCGGCGTGGCGCCGGCGCGCATCGCGGTGGATCCGGGCTTTGGCTTCGGCAAGGCGCACGGGCACAATCGGCGCCTGCTGGCCGGCCTGGAGCGTTTCATGGCCCTGGGCCAGCCGCTGCTGGTGGGCCTGTCGCGCAAGTCGAGCCTGGGCGACATCACCGGCCGGCCGGTCACGCAGCGCCTGGGGGCCTCGCTGGCCGCCGCGCTGCTGGCCATCGGCAGCGGCGCGCGCATCGTGCGCGTGCACGATGTGGCAGCGACGCGCGATGCCATCGCGGTCTGGGAGGCCATCGCGCAGGAAGATGCCGCCGCGGCGGCGGACCGCGACCAGGGAGGAGGCGCCTCGTGAAGCGCAAGTATTTCGGTACCGACGGCATCCGCGGCCGGGTCGGGGAGCCGCCGATAACGCCGGACTTCGTGCTGCGCCTGGGTCATGCCGCCGGGCGCGTGCTGGCGCGCGGAACGCGCAGCGGACGGCCGGTGGTGCTGATCGGCAAGGATCCGCGCATCTCCGGCTACATGCTCGAGGCCGCGCTGCAGGCCGGGCTGGCCAGCGCCGGGGTCGACGTGCTCCTGTGCGGGCCGCTGCCGACGCCGGCGGTGGCCTACCTCACGCGCGCCCAGCGCCTGAGCGCGGGCGTCGTCATCAGCGCCTCGCACAATCCGTATCCGGACAACGGCATCAAGTTCTTCTCGGGCGCCGGCAAGAAGCTGGGCGACGACATCGAGCTGCTGATCGAGGCCGAGATCGACCGGCCGCTCGAATGCGTAGCCTCGGCGCAGCTGGGCAAGGCGCGCCGCCTGGTCGACGCGGGCGGGCGCTACATCGAATTCTGCAAGAGCACGTTTCCGGCCGAGATCGATCTCAAGGGGCTCAAGATCGTGGTCGACTGCGCCCACGGCGCGGCCTACCACGTCGCCCCGGACGTCTTCCACGAACTGGGGGCCGACGTGGTCGCCGTCGGCGCCGCGCCCAACGGCTTCAACATCAACGACGGCGTCGGCGCGGTCCACGCCGAGGGCCTGGCGCGCGTGGTCGCCGAGCACGATGCCGACTTCGGCATCGCGCTGGACGGCGACGCCGACCGGGTGGTGATCGTCGAACGCGGCGGCCGCACCTTCAACGGCGACGAACTGCTCTTTGCGATCGTGCGCGAGCGCATGCGCCACGGCAAGGTCAGCGGCGTGGCCGGCACGCTGATGAGCAACTACGCGCTCGAGCAGCGCCTGGGCCAGCTCGGCGTGCCCTTCGTCCGCGCCCAGGTCGGCGACCGCTACGTGCTCGAGGAGCTCGAGGCGCGCGGCTGGCTGTTCGGCGGCGAGAGTTCCGGCCACCTCATCTGCCTGGACAAGCACAGCACCGGCGACGGCATCGTCAGCGCGCTGCAGGTGCTGGCCGCGATACGGCGGATGGACACCAGCCTGGCGGAACTGACTGCCGAACTGCCGATGATGGCCCAGAGCATGCTCAACGTGCGCGTCGAGCCGGGTTTCCAGTGGCAGGCCTGCAAGGCCCTGGTCTCCGAGGTCGCCCGGGTCGAGCGCGAACTGAGCAGCCGCGGTCGCGTCCTCATACGCCCGTCGGGTACCGAGCCCGTGCTGCGCATCATGGTCGAGACCGCCGATGCGGGGACCGCACGCCACCTGTCCGAGCGCCTGGCCGCCACCCTGGGCTGACGCGGCCGGCGCTGCGCCCGCCGGCCAGGTCCGGCGCACCGGGGTGGCGCCGCGCAGGGGTCCCTTGCGGAACCACAAGCCCTCTGTGTCATGTCACAATGGCGTGACAAACCGGTCATAGACTCCGGCGATTCGAGCCCGGGTGACCCGACCCGGGCCGGCGGGTCATCCGCGATGCTGCGCAGGGCAGCAGGGCAGCTTTGGCATCGGCCGCAAGCGCCGCGGGAACGCGGATCCACGGAGCAGAACATTTGATGGGCAATTCGGCCGGCGCGGGCAATCTCGACATCCAGAAGAAGGCTCAGGCCAGGACCCTCAAGGCCGAAGTGGACCACCTGAGTTTCTACTATGGCAGTTTCCGCAGCCTCAAGGACATCTCCCTGTCGATCCACAGCAACCAGGTGACCGCGCTCATCGGCCCGTCCGGCTGCGGCAAGTCGACCTTCCTGCGCTGCTTCAACCGGATCCACGACCTGTATCCGGGCAACCGCTACGAAGGCGCGATCCGCCTGTACCCGGACAAGCTCGACATCCTGGCCCGGGAGGTGGATCCGCTCGACGTGCGCATGCGCATCGGCATGGTCTTCCAGAAGCCCAGTCCCTTCCCGACCACGATCTTCGAGAACGTGGCCTACGGCTTGCGCCTGCGTGGCCTGGCGCCGCGCGCCGCCGTGGCCGAGAAGGTCGAGCAGTCGCTGCGCGCCGCGGCCCTCTGGGACGAGGTCAAGGACCGCCTGCACGCGCTGGCGTCCAATCTGTCGGGCGGCCAGCAGCAGCGCCTGTGCATCGCGCGCGCGCTGGCGGCGGACCCGGAACTGCTGCTCTTCGACGAGCCTACCTCGGCGCTCGACCCGATCGCCACGGCCTCGATCGAGGAACTGATCAGCGGCCTCAAGGCCACGGTCTCGATCCTGATCGTGACCCACAACATGCAGCAGGCGGCGCGCTGTTCCGACTACACGGCGTTCCTGTACATGGGCGAGCTCGTCGAGTTCGGCGAGACCGACCAGATCTTCATCCGGCCCGTCAAGCGCGAGACCGAGGACTACATCACCGGCCGCTTCGGCTAGCCGCGAGGAGTGCAGATCATGAGCAACGGTGAACACCTGTCCAAGCAGTACGACCAGGAACTCGAGGAGCTGCGCGCCCGCATCCTGCACATGGGCGGCATGGTCGAGGCGCAGCTGCAGTCGGCCATCACCAGCTACGAGCGTCCCGACGTCAAGCTCGCCGAGGAGGTGATCGACGCGGACCGCAACGTCAACGAGCAGGAGGTCGAGCTCGACCGCGTCGTCGTCAACATGATCGTGCGCCGCCAGCCCACCGCCGGCGACCTGCGCCTGATCATCGGCGTGGCGCGCACCGTGACCGAGCTCGAACGCATCGGCGACGAGGCCACGAAGATCGCGCGCGCCGCCAAGTGGCTGTTCGACAAGCAGCGCAGCGTGCGCACGCCCCGCCTGCGCGAAATCCACAGCTCGGCGCTGGCCGCGGCGCGCATGCTGCGCGGCGCGCTCGACGCGCTGGCCCGCCTCGACGCCGCCGCCGCCGCCGCGATCATCGACGAGGACCGCGGCGTCGACCAGCAGTTCCAGGCGATCCTGCGCCAGCTGATCACCTTCATGATGGAGGATCCGCGGACCATCTCGCCCTCGCTCGACGCCGTCTGGGTGGCCAAGGCCATCGAGCGCATCGGCGACCACGCCAAGAACATAGCCGAACACGTGATTTTCGTTGCGCAGGGGGCGGATGTACGGCATGCGACCCCGGAAGAGATCGCGCGAGCCGTTTCACAGGAGTGAACGTTCCCATGTCCAGCGCATCGATCCTCATCGTCGAAGACGAACCGGCCATCCAGGAGCTGGTGGCCTTTTCCTGCGGCAACAGCGGCTACAAGGTGCGCCGCGCCGAGTCCGTCGGCGCCGCCGAGTCGGCCATCCGCGGCGAACTGCCCGACCTGGTCATCCTGGACTGGATGCTGCCCGACCGGGCCGGCATCGATTTCCTGCGCGAGCTGCGCAAGTCCGATCGCACGCGCGGCGTGCCGGTGATCATGCTCACCGCCAAGGGCGCCGAGAGCGACCGCATCGCGGGCCTCGACAGCGGCGCCGACGACTACGTCGTCAAGCCCTTCTCGCCGCGCGAGCTCGTCTCGCGGGTGCGCGCCGTGTTCCGGCGCAAGGCCCCCGACAAGAGCGGCGAGTCCATCACCTACGGCGCCCTGAAGATCGACCCGGCCCGGCACGAGGTCCAGGTCGGCGGGCGCAGCGTCAAGATGGGCCTGGCCGAATTCAAGCTGCTGACCTTCCTCGTCGGCCATCCGGAGCGGGTCTTCTCGCGCAGCCAGCTGCTGGACAACGTGTGGGGCGATCACGTCTTCATCGAGGAGCGCACGGTGGACGTGCACGTGCTGCGCCTGCGCAAGGCGCTGATGCCCGTCGATTCCCAGCACCTCATCCAGACGGTGCGCGGGCTCGGCTACCGGCTCTCGGCGACTATCGACAGTTGACCCGGCGGTGGCACTGCAGCAGCGCTCCCTGCGCATCGTCCTGCCGGCGCTGGCAGGGCTGGCGGGCCTGCTGCTGCTCTGCGCGCTCGTGGCCTCGGCCGCCGGCGCCGTCGCCGGCCTGGCGCTGGGCGTCGGCGTCCTGGCCGTGCTGTACGCGATCCAGATCTACTTCCTGGGCGCGCTGGGCGACTGGCTCAGCCACCCGACCCTGTCGGAGATCCCCGAGGGATTCGGCGTCTGGGCCGACGTCTTCGCGCGCGTGCACCGCTGGCACCGCGCCGGCGAGATCGGCCAGCGCCGCCTGATCGACAACGAGGAGCGCTTCCGCCGCACCATCAGCGCGCTGCCCGACGGCATCATCCTCGTCGATGCGGCGCTGCAGATCGAGTGGTGCAACCCGGTCGCCGAGCGCCACCTGTCCATCTCGCTGCGCGCCGACCAGGGACTGCGCCTGACCAACCTGGTGCGCGATCCGCGCCTGGTCGCCTACATGACCTCGGGCCGCTTCGACCTGGAACTGACCTTCCGGCCGCTGGCCAATCCGGCGCTGGTGCTCTCGCTGGCGGTGATCGGCTTCGAGCCGGCGCGTTCGATCGTCATCACGCGCGACATCACGCAGAGCGAGCGCGTCGACGCCATGCGGCGCGATTTCGTCGCCAATGTCTCGCACGAGCTGCGCACGCCGCTGACGGTGATCAAGGGCTTTCTCGAATCGTTCGCCGACGCCGGCCCCGAGCTGGGCAGCGTCCGCCTGCACCACCTGCGCCTGATGGACGAGCAGGCCGAGCGCATGCACCGCCTGATAGAGGACCTGCTCATGCTCTCGCGCCTGGAGTCCGAGAGCCCCAACCAGGAGGACACGATCGACATCGCGCAGCTGGCCCGCGAGGTGGTCGACGAGGCGCGCACGCTCTCGGCCGGGCGCCACGAGATCAGCGTGGCGGCAGCGCCGGCGTGGGTGCGCGGCAGCCGCGACGAACTGCGCAGCGCCTTCGGCAACCTGGTCTCCAATGCCATCCGCTACACGCCGGCCGGCGGCAAGGTGCGCATCGCCTGGGTCGAGCGCGGCGACGGCGCCGCGTTCCAGGTGAGCGACAGCGGGATCGGCATCGCGCCCGAGCACATGCCCCGGCTGACCGAGCGCTTCTATCGCGTCGAGAAGAGCCGCTCGCGCGAGACCGGCGGCACGGGGCTGGGCCTGGCGATCGTCAAGCACGTGCTGCTGCGCCACGACGGGCGCCTGGAGATCGAGTCGGAGGTGGGCCAGGGCAGCACCTTCTCGGCCTGGCTGCCCAAGTCGCGCCTGGTGCTGCGCGACACCCAGGCCGTGGCCTGAGCCGGCGTCAGGGCAGGAACTCGCGGACGTTGAGGATGCGGTCGGCCGTGATCTGGCGCAGGCGCGCGAGCAGCGGCTCGACGCTGCGCTCCTTGCGCTCGCAGGCCTTGCACAGGTCGCGATAGAACTCCACGGTCTCGATGCGCCGCGCGGTGGACGCGGTGCCATTGCCCTGGGCGCGCCGCAGGTAGCGGAACGACTGCAGCGACAGCGTGGTCAGGATGCGCGCGATGCGCGTGTTGCCGCAGTGGTAGGCCACGAAGAGCATGGTCCGGTCCAGCGCGTCCGTGTAGATGAGCGCGTGCCGCGGATCGGTCGGGACCAGGTCCATGGCCACGACATGGCGCCGGAACTGCTCGACTTCCTCGGCGATCGTGTTCCGAGCGAAGCCCGCGACGGCGATGGCCAGCAGGCCGCCGCGCAGCTCGAGGATCTCCACCAGGTCCTCGCGTGCGAGCGAACTGGCGATCGCCCCGCGGCGGCTGGTGATCGTGACCAGGCCTACGCCCTCGAGCAGCCTGAACGCATCGCGGATCGGACCGCGGCTGACGCGAAATTCCTTGGCCAGCAGCTCCTCGCCGATCCGGTTGCCGGGCCCCACCTGCTCGGACAGTATCCGCTCCCCCAGCGCGACCGCGATCTGCTCGGGCAGGGTCCAGGCGGTGGCCTCGCGCCCCATCATCAGCCGGGCCGCCACCATGCCTTGCGGTTGCAGCAGGTCCGGCGCCGGCGCGAGGGCCGGGGCCATGACGGCGGCGCGCGGGCTCACGCCGCGGCCTGCAGCGCAGCCCGGGTCTCGTCCATGCGCAGGCGCAGCGTCTCCTCGAAATGGGACAGCAGCGGCTCGGGCTTGCGCAGCGCGATGTTGCGCACGGTCGCCTGCCAGCGCTGCAGCAGTTCGCGGCGCTGGCGCACGTTGCGCACGCCCATCGCGAAATAGCGCAGCAGCTGCAGCGACACCGACGACATCGTCCGGGCTATGCGCCCGTTGCCGGCGCGCAGCGCGATGTACAGGATGGCCCGGTCGGAGAGCTCGACGAAGTCGAATGCCTGGGCGTCGTGCGCGACGATCTCGCCCATGCTGGCCACGTATTGCTGCAGCACGCCGGCGTCCTGGCTGGTGTGTGCCTGGGCGAAGCGCGGCAGGAAATCGCGCGCCAGGCACAGCCGGAAGGCGACCAGCTCGTCGAAGTCGGCCGCGCTCATCGCTGCCACGTGGGTGCCGCGATGCGCGGCCGAATCCACCAGCCCCGCGTGCTCGAGCAGCATCAAGGCCTCGCTGACCGGCGCCTTGCTCACGCCGAACTCGTCGGCCAGGACCTGCTCGCGGATCCGCGCGGCGGGCGCCAGTTTCTGCAGCACGATCCGCTCCGCTACCGCGACCGCGATCTGGTCGCGGATCGACAGGGTAGGGGGGATCGCACCGTTGAAGAGGCGGAACGCGGCCGCGCCGGAGCGCATCTGCGGCGTAGCGATGAACGGGCCGATGGCCGGCGCCGTGGGCGGAGCAGTGAGCGGAGGAGTGAGCGGAGCAGCTATGGGCGGCTGGGGCATATTTTTTAAACAATGATTTGTTAACAATGAACACTATGGGGAATCGCGTTCGCGGTCAAGGCCCAGGCCGTCCCTAAGCCCTGAATTTTTATCACTTTCTACCGTTCGCCGGGCTTTTCCCCGGCGGGCCTCGGGGCAATCGACTTGACAGGGGCGTTGCGTCTGTCGATAATCGTCTGTTGACAATATTGTTAACAATCAGAAAATAGATCTGGGCTCAACGGGCGGCACAAGGCGCCGAGCGCAGATCGCTGGGAAATCGCGATGATCTTCGAACTCTCCCGCCTGCCGGCCGCGCTGCGCCTGGCCTTGGCCCTGCTCTTCGGTGCCGGCCTGGTGGCCTTGCTGTCGCTGGGCTTGCGCGGGGACCTGGCCGATCGGCACGCCGGCCGCGAGCGCTGGGATGCCGGGCGTACGGCCTCGCTGCAGGCGGCAGCGCAGATGCGCACCGCCGCCGAGCGCGTTCACGCCTACGTCACGGACCGGACCCGGGCCGATCCGCTGGCCGGCGCCAACGATGCCGATCCGCTGCTGGCCGATCCGGCGATGGCGTTCCGTGCCGCCTACGAAACCTACGGCCGCGCGCTGGTGGCCAATGGCCAGGATGGACAGAACCTTGCCGAGGTCGGCGTCGCCTGGCAGCAATACCTCAGGGCCTGGGACCAGCTGCGACAGCATTCGCGCCGCACGGCGAGCGATCCCACCGAGCCGGCGCGGCCGGTGCACCAGCCCGAGCTCGCCGAGATGGCAAAGGCCTACCAGCTCGTGACGCAGGCCATCGACCAGCTGGCCGCGTACCGGCGCCAGCCTGCCGATGCCGTGGTCCCGCCCGGCACCAGGCCGCGCACGGCGTCGCGCCTGCTGCTGGCCATCGGACTGCTAGCCGCACTGTGCGCGCTGATCGCCCTGGGCGTGGCGGCCACGCTGCGCGCCACGCCCGAACCCGACGCTACGCAAGACCCGCCGGCCGAGGATCGCGACGCGATGCGGCGCGTCGGTCCGGTCGCCAAGGCCTGAGCAAGGCCCGGCACCCAGCACCAGGACCCAGGAAATCACCCAAGGCGCGCCGTGATCGTCACGCTCAACAACGCCCGCTTCGAGCCGCCCCGCCATTTTCGTGACGCCGCGGGCGCGATCGTGTCGGTGCGGATGGCCTGCGAACGGCTGTCCGGCGGCGGGCTGCGCTTGCGCCTGCAGATGCACCGCCTCGGCGGTCCGGACGGTACGCCGCGCGGGCCGGATCTGGGGAACCGCATCGCCGAAGTGGCCGCCACCGTGGGCGCGCTCGACCCGCGCCGCGCCACCTGCTTTTGCGAGGTGTGGATCCGGGACGGCACGCCCATCGACCCCGGCGTCGACCTCCTGCTGCGGCAACTGGTGGCCGGCGTGCGCCAGCACCTGGGCCAGCACGAGATCCTGGGTGCCCTGGTGGAGTCCGCCGGAGGCAGCTATCCCGAGACCGCCATGCGCTACCGCAGCTACAGCTTCCGCGCCGACTTGGGCGCGCAGGTGCACCAAGCACTGCCATCGGCCACCGCCGTAGGGAGTCCCGCCGCGGAACCGTACGTCCCGGTCGAGGATCCGGAATCCACGCCCCTGCAGGATGCCAATTTGCGTGGCAACGGCTGAAAATTGCCGCACCTTGCGCGTAACGGTATCATCACCGTTTTCGGGGTGTGGCGCAGCCTGGTAGCGCACCTGCCTTGGGCGCAGGGGGTCGGAGGTTCGAATCCTCTCGCCCCGACCAATTTCGCTGCGGGCCATCCCCGTGCCCGGGGGATCGACGTCTGCCCGTAGCTCAGTTGGATAGAGCATCAGCCTTCTAAGCTGAGGGTCGCTGGTTCGAGTCCGGCCGGGCAGGCCAAATTTGTTGTGCGTTTCGTGGTGGCCGTAGCTCAACGGTAGAGTCCTGGATTGTGATTCCAGTTGTTGTGGGTTCGAATCCCATCGGCCACCCCAGTTAAATCAAAAGCTTGCGTTCCCGCCGGAAGGACGCCCGTACAGGATCGGGTTTTCAAGAATGCGGCTGCAGTGGAGCGAGCGCGGTCATGTCGGCAATGGAAGCAGGACCGGGCGTAGTCGTTGCCGATGTCCAGGTGCGAGTCATTTTCGATCAGCGAACGCCGGTGCCGTTGCAGGAATTTCTCGTGCCGCATGGCGAGGTGCAAATACCCTGAACGCGCGCATCGGGCTCCGGTCCTG
>Ga0116231_10007526_pt1 | contig 19853 bp, 21 predicted proteins | sample S1TSphgellanicum_2_FD_89695 | JGI IMG/M metagenome (GOLD analysis project Ga0116231, IMG submission 89695) | Host-associated microbial communities from peat moss isolated from Minnesota, USA - S1T2_Fd - Sphagnum magellanicum MG | ecosystem: Host-associated > Plants > Peat moss > Unclassified...
ATGTAGCACATAACTTGTATTATTAAGGATATTTAATTTATGTATGAGTTTGTAGTTCATAACCTTTCATAACTTATAAATGTTTACCATTCTTTCAACATAGAATGTGCAAAAGAATCATTATGTGACCACAAGATGCCCTAGTTTGTAGAAAATATTGAAATTAATCATATGAAGGTTGGAATTCCGTAATACCTTGTCAGCTTCAACACATATTTGTCAAATAATTAATTAATTAAAAAATATTTTTTTCAGATAAAATATTCTTGAAGATTCAATACTTTTATTCACATAATTTTGGTATTGAAATTTATTTTTGAAAATTTCAACATTTCTGAAAATAATATAATTCATGTCAAAGTTGCGTAGGAAGGTAGTGATGGAAACGATACCCTTGCATTCTATTAAAGAATATCGACTCATCTCAATTTGTTACAATCAAAAGCAAAGCTTCCTAGTGAATGAAAAAGGTTAGAAGCAAAAGTCCACTATAATAATAAAAATAATAATAATATTAGGGGATGCCCACCTGTGAGTTCTTTACTATAGAAACATGTCTTTAGCCTTTTTTTTTAGATCAGGCTTCCAAATGAGATGTCATTTAGGGTTTTGATGAAGTGAGAAACAAGTTGACAAAACGTCGTCTAGGGTTTTCTCAAATCACCAACTAGGTGACAAATCATGTAATAGAGATAGATATCTGCAAAGTAAGGAAAACACAGCACCATATCTCGTGTTTGGTGATAAAAGGGATGAGATTTTTGAAAAACCTTCTTAGGTCATAACATTTTATAACTCATATTTAATAAAATTTCCTTACTTTGCAGATACCAGGGTTGGGGGATGAAAGAAGGCCCAAAAGGCAGCTAGGAAGTGACCTCAATAATTGTCCCAAGCTGATATTGACTCAAAAAAGGACAAGTGGCAAATGGTTCATTGCACAATCTTGGTTTTTTGTACTTGTGAGTAGCTTAGTGTTAGTGGCTATTGGAAATTTTGGAACCATAACGTGTAAAACGGTGTCTAGGAAGCTTAGCAAAGACTCGGCCATCTCTTTCGCTGTTGTTGTTGTCGAGACGTCTACGAAACCTTGACGGGCCAAATAAGTTTGGACGTGGCGCCATTCAGTTCACGCATAGAAGATTGCCACGTGTAATGGCCTCTCGGACGAATATGATGTCCATCTGTTAGCTCCCTGCTTTGCACTACTAGTTCCCGTTCTCTCTCTCTCTCTGCTTTCTCGCGTACCAAGTTTGCTCTTCGCTCGCTCTTCGCTCTTCTATCGTGCTTGCGATTTTGCTCTGTTTTTTTTTGTGCCATTTGTTGCTGGAGAATAGAGTATTTGCTTAACTCCATTTCTGCGTATAGATTCACGTTTTGAAGCTGCTGCATCAAACGTCGCATCCTTCTGAAAATGGCGGACAGGAAGGAGATTAATGATCCAGCGTTGTCGACGGTGGCGCCCGGTGCCCCCGTCACCTCTCAGCGACCAGTTACCGAATACAACCTCGGCATTCCATATCCTCGTATGTTCCAGGAACTCACAATCTCTTGATTTTATTGTTTCTCACAACTAATTGGCGGCCGGGAATAAATTGACCACAACCGTTCCTTCTTCTCCCCTCTTCTTCTTCTTCTTCTTCTTCTTCTTCTTTTGAAGTTTGCTACAAAGGAATTACATAGGTCGAGTAATGCGACAAAAGTTTGTTACAGAAGAATTGTATAGATCGAGTAACACGACAAAAAATTGTTACGGAAGACTTGCGTAGGTCGAATATTCCATGAACATGCCAAGTATCGTCGTCTCACGATAGTTCCTTTTGTAATAGTCATTAGCTGCTCAACCGATCATGCTATACTTCTTGTCTGTGGATTCTGGAGTGGATCTGTAGTCACTTGTCCGAAACATTGCAGCAAGTCTTTGTGATGTATTGGACGCTATTCGTAATAACGCTGTCATTTGCGCTTGAACGTGCCGCGAGAAGTTTTCTGTACTCGTTAAAAAATGCCCTTAGTCTTTGTAGTTTAATCGGATACACTGTACAGTTGTCCGAATTGTTTCGCAATTCAAGAGTTAAACAGATCGGATTTCTTCCGATTGTTAGAATAATATGAACGTGAATCTCTCGTTGTCATTCAAGTTCTTCGCTGTGATGGAGCTATTCGCTATATCATTGAGCTTTTCTTTTGATATTGCCTTCGACAGAGTGCTGCAAACTTTTGTAAGGTGTAGTGAACTGGGGGGGTATCTCAGACAGAACTTTGCAGTTCTTGCTGTTGATAGATTTGTGCAACGTTAGGCTGTCATTATAAAATGTTGAGCCTTTTAGCATTTTCTCCACATTTCTATGCCCTATAACTTGTGGAGAAGATATAGGAGGGGACACAGATGCCTACACTAGAAGATCAATGTTGGACAACTCAACATTGATTTTCTTCTAGTGTCATATCCTTGGGTGAATGTCTAAAGATCCTCTATTGATATCAAAAATTGGAAGATGATCTTTGATGTGGAGTCTTCTTGCTGGTCATTATGGATTGCATATCAGTTGTTTGAAGTTTCACACTGTCAACATCTCGTTCTTGGACACAGAGATCCCCAGGGCATTGGTGGCACCTGATGCAGAGAATCCTAGTGGAACCCCAGGCTATAACAATCGAGGACTCTCTGTTCTGCAGCAGCATGTAGCCTTCTTTGACCGCAACAAGGATGGTATTATCTATCCATGGGAGACGTTTCAGGGTATGTGTTTCACCCCTTGAAGGTTTTTTTCATATTGTAGAATGGCCAGCAACTACTTGTTTTGCAAATCAATACTCAATTGCAAATGACTTAATTTTCAGCCTTCAGGAAGAGATTGTTGATGCTCATCACTTTCACCACTGGTAGCAGGAGCCAGATTATTCACGATACAACGGGATATGGATACATGAGCACAAATCATAATGCCATTACTATGCCATGTATTTGCAGGTTTCAGGGCTATTGGCTTCAATCTCTTGAGATCCTTCCTTGGAATGGTGTTTATCAATGGAGCACTCAGCTACTATACACAGGATGTGAGTCTTGGTTGTATATTGTGAATGGATGCATTGATTACATACATATATAATCTCCTCAGTGTCTCCAGCACAGCCTCTGTTTTTCCAGACTTCATGATCACTTCCATGGAATTCTGATGTTTGTGTTGACTAGGTGATCATCAAGTACTGGTCCGTTGTGTGCAGTCTTGGCTCCCATCACCCCTCTTTTCACTCCTAGTCAAGAACATACACAAAGCTAAGCATGGAAGTGATTCTGAGGTTTATGACACTGAGGGCAGGTAAACCTCTCTCCCATATGAGGTTAATGAGCATAAGTCACAGCCTCTCAAATTTTAGGGATGCTATTTTAGGTGTGGTTGACAGGAGTTGAGGAGACATTTAATGACTCCACAGAAGCTTGCTGTGTTTGCCTAGGGATTAGTTATATTATGCCCATGTTGCTTTGTGTGACAGGAAGGTCCAGGTCAAGTTTAACTTACATGCTACATCAAACCCCTGTCCTTGGAAAATGTATAGATTTCCATTTGTGCTGATTGAGATAATATTGTAACCAGACTTTCAGCTTCTAGACTATGATTCAAATGCAATATGTCTGCAACTTTTCTTGAGCAGTGCATTGCTGGACCCATCTGACAAGTTTCTAACTGGTCAAAACAGGTTTTTGCCTGAAAAATTTGAAGAGATATTCACTAAGTTTGCTAAAACTGAGCCATTGCGACTGTCCTCTGAAGAAGTGTCAGCACTGGCTCAAGCAAACCGCAATGCCTATGACTCCTTTGGCTCGTAAGTTGTGTTAAAGCATGTTACATGTTAGTCATATTTTCAAGGATGCACAGTTTTTTGGAACTATGTTTTATTGACACCTCATACAATTTCCAACAATGTATCTTTTGGTAGTTTTGCATTTGGACATTCTTTGCAACTTCTGATGCTGCTGCAAATTATGATGGGTTATTGTGGTAGATTTACGTGGGACAAGAGGCCATGTACTGATTGTGGACAAGGATTCTCCAACATATACTTTACAGTTGTTGTATCAGGAAGGGAGGAAGAAGAAAGGAACTGAAGTCTTGGTGAAAATAAAGCACGTCTAAAGTTGTATGTTTGTGAGCTTGCAAGAACCTGATTATGGGCATCATGTCTGGTGGGGGGGGTGGTTGCAGGACTGCTGCAAATTTGGAGTGGTCTCTAGCGTACTCGTTGCTGAAGGACAAAGATGGGTTTCTGACGAAAGAAGCCATTCGTGGTGTATATGATGGGAGTATATTTTATGAGATTGAAAGGAAACGTCAACAGAGTAAGATGGAGAGATCATCAGCTTAAGAATGTAGACTAGCCTATAATAAATTCTCAGGACCACACCAGAGGCCCGCTCAAGCAACTGTAACACCCATCACCACCATTGATGTAGTCTCAGCAGTTGTGGTTTGAACTTGAATATCCTATTTTGGTATGTACGCATGTATTCGAAAGAAAAAAAAACCTCAAGTATCGCGAGAGGGAAATCTCATATATCTAGTGTAAACTGCGAGACAAGAAATCGCTCGCAGCAACCCGCGACCACAAATCCACGCTCTTCTTCTTGCGGGCGCGAAATTCAACTTTGTTTCGTTGTTTGAATTGGTAAAGCGAAGATCGCAAAGGAAGACACTCATATATATCCCATATATTTGTCATTGAAAACTCAATTATGTATATAAATTGAAAACGCAGTTTAGCTATTCTTTCCTCAAAGACATCATCTGATGATAAAATTGGAACGATACAGAGAAGAGTAGCATGGACACGCACGAATCGAGAAATGAATGGTTTCGAGTGTTTTCGTCCTGTTTTTCTGTGACTCTGATATGTCTTACCAATTTCTGTAATTCTCAATTGATTTATTCAAAACAAATTATGGAATTTCCGAATTAAAATCAATCATTCCACTCATCAAGTTGCCAACCAGGGTCTTTTCTTTCCAATTTTCTGAGATCTATAGTCACAAAAAAATAGAAATTTTACACAATTTTACATTTTTTTAAAAAAATTCCCAATTGTTTTGTCTGAAAAACAAATACAAGGAATTTTTTTCCCCCCCAGTTTTGTGATGCTTGCTCAAGTGCCAATCATCCATGAGAATATTTCGCCAAATTTAGCAATATTAGAAAATTCATGTGTTGTGAGTTCGGTGTGTTTACAATAAGAGTTTGGCAAGGTTTTTTTTTTAGCAACTTTTAAAACTTTTGTATGTAGTTTAAGCTTCAATTTTTTCAAAATTGATTTCTTGAAAGTTCATGAAATTTTTATAAAGGTTTTTTGTGTAGCAAGCTTTGATTTATTTAAGGTCAATTTACTTAAGGTTCATGAAATTGTCAAGGTAGTGCTAGCTCCAGTTTCTCCAAGGTTTTCACATTTCTAGCAAGGTCTAGGTTTTTAAGGTTCACAAAATGTTTGATATTTCATGTGTAGTTCAAGTTCCAATTTCTTCAAGGCCAATTTCATCAAGTTTCTTGTTATTTCCAACTTATGTGTGTGTGTGTGTGTGTTTTCCAAGGTTTGCACATTTCCAACAAGATTTAGGTTTTTAATGTGCATGATTCTTGTGCACATTTTTTGTTCTTGTGTTTTTAATGTTCCACAATTCTATTCCTTGCAAATTAATTTTTTTGGAGCTATTGTTTTTTTCCCTAGTTTCCATAAGTTATGCAATGTTTTACAATTTCCAAAATTTGGAGCAAGTCTTTGCTTCTTCATTTTTAACCAAGCGGTTGTTTTTTGTGTTTCAACTTTCTAATCGAAGTGGGAGTTTTTGTGTTTTTAATGGAGTGAAAGCTGTTGTGTTTGTTTACATGAGGAATGACAACTTTGTGGAGATGAATTCTAACCTATGCACTAACCAAATTTGGTGCCATGGGGTTTTTCTTTGGGTTTCATCCTTTGTTTTTCACACCTAAGTTGGGAGATTTTAAGTATGACCATAGAAAAAACATATGAAATAGAAAACAGGGTATAAACACCCATTGAATTAAAGCATGATTTTAAAAATAACTTTATTAGATGCTAATAATTTGGACAAGTTGTTTCATACAATCATTATTTTTGACAAGAAAAATTTGAAAATGATGAGTTAAACATATTCACACATAGCTAATTATAAAATTAAAAAAGGGCCATAGGCTCCAAATACACTTTAAGAGCATGACAATTTCACTATGATAGAATTGAAAAGATGATGAACTTCAAATTTACCTCAAAGATTGGCAATTTCAATATTATGAAATTGAAAGCTCACGAGTTTCAAATTTACCCAAGAGCTTGGCAATTTCACAAGGGCGTTTCAAAACATAATGCAACCATGCACATTAATAATAAGGTTGGCAATTTGCAAAGGTGTTTCACAACATGTGCACCTTGGCACATTAATGACACCTATAAGGATTCACATTAGCAAGAGGGAGCTTCCATGGGAAGCATGCAAGAACATTTTCCCCCCAAAAAATTGTCAATGTGAGTCAAAAATGGGCCAAAAAATCTTCATCCATAAGAAACTACAAAGTCCATTCACACCAAATATATAGGTATATTATAAACACGTGTTAATGGTTATACCTTAATTGGACGAGCTTTACCCATATTTGGTATTTGGCCTTGCAACGATATTTTTCACATTCAAGATTACTTATTTATTGTTCCATCCTCACCCATAAACATGAACCTGAATCTCTAATAAGTCGTCCACTATACAAAGGTAATTTGACTCCCGACCACATGTCTACCAAATAAGTAATTAAATTTGAAATTTTAATTTTGAAAAATAAAAAATCTCAATAAATTTTTCAAAAAAATTCACCTAAAATTTTTTTTTTTCAAAAAAGTTAATTTCTAAAAAATTCAACGTTGTTTAAAAATTATATAATTTGTGCGAAAGCCGCCAAGGTACTATGATAATAGCAAACCATTTTGGACCAATAATATTTTTGAACAATTGTGACCAATAAAAAACATGTGTTAGATTGCGATTGGCTTTTGTCAGCCTTGTCATTTTGACATGATTTTAACTGTCATCCATGAAAAAAAAAAATGCTGAGTCAAAGCCATTTTAGCGAGATCTCATTCCACAAAATTTTTACTAATCTTCATCCAAAACATGATGTTTTATGCAAAGCCAAAGCCATTGTACTAACAAGCTTGGCAGGCAAATTAAATTTTTACCAATCTTCATCCAAAACCTGTTGTTTTGTGGAGAGTGCTCTTCATCCAAAAAATGTCCCACCAACGTTTTACAGATCTTCATCCAGAAATGATGTTTTGTGCAAAGCCAAAGCCATTGTAATAAGAAGCTTGGCAGACAAATTACATTTTTACCAATCTTCATCCAAAACATGTTGTTGTTTTGTGTAGAGTGATCTTCATCCAAAACATGATGTTACAAATTTTTACCGGTCTTCATCCAAAACATGATATGTTTTGTGCAAAGCCAAAGCCATTGTAATAACAAGCCTGGCAGTACTGATCTCCATCCAAAACATGTTGTTTTGTGCAGAGAGTGATTTTCATCCAAAAATGTTGTTTTGTGCATAGTGATCTTCATCCAAAACATGTTTTTTTGTGCATAGTGATCTTCATCCAAAACATGTTGTTTATTCAGAGTGATCTTCATCCAAAACATGGTGTGCAGTGTTCCAGAGCAGAAGGTGATGCTCTTACACGGCAATCCCTTTGAGATTTGAAGAATTTTTTGTTTGTTTTTTTGTTGTGTGATTGGTGTCTGATTGATTTGGTTCCTGTGATTTTGGCGATGCATACTTGTTGCACACTTTTTTCTCTCTCTTTCCCTGTGTGTGTGTCTCTCTCTCTGTTTTTTTAGGGTTTTTTTTGGTGGGGAGTTTGCATTTTTGTAGCAAGAATTCCTTAATTCGACTCCACGCCGCTTCCTTGTGGTGTAGCAATTGGCGCTTGAGGATCGAGATCGGAAGTAGTAGTGTCGGGGCTGCCAGCCTGCCTGCCCAAGGATCGCACACGCGGGGACGACACTAGTCCGGGCGGAGGGTCGGACTTAGTAGCAACCATGAGGCCCAATTCCTCTTCTTCTACGATCAAGCTGGTGCTTCTTGGAGACGGTACGTTGTCCCGGGGTTGATTCAGACTTTCCACATCCTTAGAGAATTGCTTTGTTTCGACGAAGTAGTAGTACCTGTTATTGTTTTTTTGGTCAGGTTTTGTGTTGCAATCACAAACAGACCGGAGTCTTCTTCTTCTTCTTCTTCTTCTTCTTCTTTCTGTGTCCAACTCCCACCGGTTCTGTTTCTCTTTGCTCACCGCGCCGATTTGATTCACCTACCTTCACGGTCATATACGAGTTCCAGGAAATAGAGCATTTGTTGTAATCCCTTGCAATCGGGGATCAGATGGCAGATTGCAAGCAATCCTTTTCCGGGCTCTGTTTCAGCATCAAACCCAAGATTTTTTTTCTATGCTAGTCGATGGATAACCCTAATTTAGTACCATCAGCAGCAGAGAAATTCTTTAGAAATCGAGAAGTCTAAGCTGAAGCTTGGCTGACATGCAAAGAGGAGGTGATGTTGGAAGCTGGATCTAATCAATCTGTCTCATAGCAACTGCTTCAACAGAAATGGGTTGGAATTTTGTTGGTAGTAGTTCAGGCCAGATTTTGTTGTGCAGAGGATCCTATCTCTAATTCATGTACCTTTATGGTAATGTATGAGTTCCAGGAAATTGAGCATTTGTACAATCTGTGGCAATTGGGGATTAGATGGCAGATTTTGAGCAATTCTTTCCAGGCTCTGTTTCAGCATGAAACCCCAAATTTTTGCTGTGTTAGCCAACGGGAAACTCTAATCTAGTACCATGTGTTTCATGGAAATTATGGCAGATGCACACAATCCTTTCTGTGTTCTGTTTCAGCATCAAACCCTAGATTTTTGCTGTGGTAGACAATGGGAATCTCTAATTTAGTATCATCAGCAGCACAGAAATTCTTAGACATTGAGAAGTTTAAGCTCAGGCTTGACTAATACGTAAAGAGGAGGTGATGTTCGAAGCTGGATATAATATGTCTCATAGCAACTGCTTGAACAGAACTGGCTTGGAATTTTGTTGGTAGCAGTTTAGGCCAGATTTTGTTCTGCAGGAAAGCCTATCTCTGGGAGTTTTCAAGTTGAGAAACTGGAAGCAAAGTGATACCTAACTGATAACATGTTGGTGCTTCACATCGTAAGCTTCAAGGCACACACATGCAAAAGAGACACCATCATCTTCTGTTATGCTTCTATAACAACCATACCAAAGACACCATCTTCTGTCATGCTCCTATGACAACCATGCCACTTAGGAGGAAGAAAATCTGCAAGGATTTACAGCGTAGGTTTCATGACTGGATGGTTTGTGTCTGCAGCCAGGCAGTTTGGAACTTTCAAAAAACTACATTGTTTGAATATATGCCTCCTGAGAAACTGTGTTTTGCAGGGCGTGTGGGGAAGACATCTCTTGTGCTTCGTTATGTAGAAAATGTATTCTCCGACAAGCAAGTGGCAACAGTGCAGGCTTCTTACCTCACAAAACGTCTTACTGTGGATGGTCAAAGTGTGACACTTTCTATCTGGGTTCGATTCCATACCTATCCTTCCCATGCATTCATGTTTCTCAGTTCCAGTAGTATACACTGATGATAGAATGGTGCCAGGTGAAGCATTTCCATTCACAATTTCTTCAGGCTGACAGTACTGGAAGGGGCTTGGGACTGGCTAATTGTTCTGGGGATTAGAGGTTATGTGTGGAGATTGGTTTGGCAGTAGATTTTTTCTAAATGCTAACACATCTGTAGGAAGCTTGCTGTTACATTACAGCATCTGCCATTCGAGAGTGATTTTGGAAGAATCGTAGTGTGCAATTCTCCACTGAGCCTTGTGGGCACTTACTCAAAATTTTCTTCTTTCCTTGCCTGTTTAATGTCAAAACTGGTTTGTTCTGTTCTGCAGGACACTGCTGGCCAAGAGCGCTTCCATGCACTTGGTCCAATTTATTATCGTGATGCTGATGGTTCGAAGCTCCAAACCCTTGAACTCTTCTTCATTTCCTAGTTTCTCATCACTGGCAAAAAATGTTCACACCACTGTTCTGCGTGCCTTTCCCATCATCCACAACCCTTGTCTTTGTTTGCTTCACAGTAAGCTGAGCTACCCAAGCATCAACCTTCTTGCAACCTGTTATCATCTTGCTAAGTGAAGCATCAAGACAGCCAAGCTATGATGGGACTGATTGGGTGAAATCTATCTTAGAGTGAATTGGAAGCTACATGGCTCAAAATCCTTTGGTGGAAAGTGGACAACCAAGTTGCTCCAACCATGACCATGAGGTGGTGTGTAGTGTCTACCTCTGCCAGGATGTGAAAGAGACATGATACTCTCTACTCATATTGGCAGACCTTCAGTATATCCATAAACTTTAGCTGGTACGTAGAACATTAAAGCTGAACAGTTTGTGCAATGTGATCAAGGACAGGAATGATGAGTTTTCCATCCTTGTGACACTCTACAGCGGCTTTGTTGGTGTATGATCTGCTCTGCAAAGACAGCTTTGACCGAGTACAGAGCTGGGTGAAAGAGCTGAGAAAGATGGCGCCCAACAACATCGTGTTAGCAATAGCAGGAAACAAAAGTGACATGGATAAGATGCAACATGTAAATGTGGGGGATACCGAGAGGTTTGTGCCTTGCTTCTCTATGTTTCTGTGATGAGTCCAGACCTATGTACTCACTAAACTTGTATGAATCAACTGCTGCATTTTTCTGGAGTATCATTTCTGTATGTCCTCCTCCTCTGTTGATTTTATGTCACCTTTGCCACATGGCCCAGGCAAGTGCCTTGCCAATGCACCTGGACTTTCAATATGACTGGAGGACAAGCACTTGGAAGTTGTGTACAATCAAGTCATGAAGTGTGACTTCATGGGTGTACATGATGATGTGCAGATATGCAGAGAGCATAGGAGCAACTCATTTTGTGACTTCAGCAAAGCTCAACACTGGGATTAATGAGGTTTTCCTTGATGTTGCACATCGTAAGTGCTCTTACTGATATGGATGCTCATGAACAATGGTGAGGGTTCAGTGCATCTGAAGAGGGAGTGAGGATTATGGAAGAGGGAGTGAGGATTATGGTGTCAGGAACCAGAACAGGTTCACAGTCAAGGAACTGCCTCATACTGCAGACCTTGCCTGCCTTTCCTCTTTCCAGGGTTGCAAGCAATTGCCCATCTAGTCCCTGTTAAATGTTGCTTCCTGTTCAGATTTGCAGATTATTCTTTGACAGCTCAAAAGAAGGTCATTCACTCCTTTCCTATTTTGCAGGACATTAGTCACATGGTTCTTGGTGTTAGTGCTTCTGTTGCTTTCTATTAGGCTCACATTGTGCTGTCGTGGTTATGTTGCCAGGTGTCCTAGAGCAAAGAAAGTCTCATGGTCCTGAAACAGCAGCAGTCAATCCACGAAGAAAGAGCATGGTCATTGTTGACAAGCAGTCACCGGATCCTCCACCTCCATCAAAATGTTGCTCTTGATTCAACGCAATGGATTGTGTAAATGTCAACCTGCTCAACCTGCTCTTAGCAAAAACTTGCTATAAACTGGGCAGGGGCAGCAACTCTGCCCTTCAAGGACTCAAATTCTCTGTAGCTAGCCCTGGATACTGACTAATTTGGCCAGTTAGATGGGCATGGTCTTGTTTAGTTATTGCATTCAAGGAAGACAACCACATGTTGGTGGAGGATGATTTCCTTCTTACATTGTACACCTACTGTTTCTCAAGTTGCATATGTAAGGCAGGGTCAGGCAATGGTGATAGCCACTTGTCTATCTTAGGTCCATTTTCATGTTGATTGTCATCCATGACCAGTAAACCTGTGCATAGTGAGGTTGATTTCAGATTCACCCAATTGTTCTCACAGGTGAATAGAATGTCATCCGTGAATTATTTGAATGTTGAACTGAGTATTTCTTTTTGCCCTAGTCCTGGTAATATATTTGCTTCCTAGATGATGTCCATAAAGTCTTTAGCTGGAAATGTATACACATATGGCTGGCTAAGCTCTCTCTCTGGTACCCCGAGGGTTTTCTTAGGCTGAAGTGCCTACTAGAACCCAACTGCATGCAGGAAACAGCAAGAAAATTGATGCTAAGGTGCTGATGACTGAAGAGCACTCAGTGGAGTCACTGTTTTATCTAAGTACAGGAACCAAGGTTGACCTGTAAGTTGATTGCAATGCATGGCAATCCTATCGCATGAAGAGGTGGTCATGGTGAACAAAATAATGGCTAGCTTTCCATCATTTTCACTTTCAATATGCTGGTCGGTCAGCATATTTCTCATCTGATGCTTCAGTCACAGGCAGTCCCAAAAATCTTGCCTTCACCCCAGATGATGAGCTAACCATTCAAGCTCCAGTTGAGTGTCTGTGCTTTGGTCATTGACTTTGATTACGGAGTTTTGGTAATGGAGTGCAACACATGGGACAGAGAAACAAATCTTGAAGCTCTTAAAGTGGATTGCATCATGAAGTGCAATGCAAGCAACAGAAACAAATCCTGAAGCTCTTGAAGTGGATTCCATCTCTAGACATGACATATGCAAGTGCAAAACATCTGTTCCTGTAAGTGAAGAACCACCCCCCATTACCTCCAAATTGGCTGCTGAACTGTTGAGCTTTCCATGTTGTAATTTGATGGTAACACTGCAACTAATGTAGTTGTATTTTTTCTTGTATCGGTCCCTTTTTATAACTGCTTGCAATAGCAGAAGCAACAAGAATTCAGGTGGGTAGATGCTGCTGCTCAAGTTGGAAAGTCTCAACATACAAACTTTTGAGTATCACTCAAAAGCTCAAGTAATCTGATTGTTGATCCAAGGTTTGTCTGATTGTTCTAGCTCTATTTGTTGGCGTATGATATTGAAGAAAATTTGGGAGATGATGCGCAAACTGCAAACCCTAAACCTATTGCATCACTTTTCTTGATCCAAGGTGTTTAACTTCACAGTTTTGTCATTCCATTTTACATATCAAATTGGTTTAGTCACAATGGAGTGAATAGTGTTAAAAAACCAGGAGTCATTTGAAACCAAAAAAAGCAGGTTGAATTTTGATGGAAGAGACTCATTTTCAATTTGCACCAACTGCATTGTACAGATGTTTCACCCTTCTCCATTTCCATTCCCCTTTTGTTCATTCCCTTCCCAATTGTGTTTTTCCTTAGGTGCAAGTTGTGACCTTCTATGGATCTCCTCCTCCACCTTGCTAGGAATTTCCATCTCGCACAATGACATTGTTATTGTTAGTACGACTTGTTTGTGTTCACATTTGAATATGCAAAAGTAAAATGAGGTGGATTGCAATGGAGTAGAAATAAGTTGAATCTCAAATCATTTGCCCCTCCATACATACTTTTGGAACTTTTAAGTCCAAATTGTTTAATATTCTAAGCTACTAAAAGTACTTTATATCGGTTTGTGCTTGAAGATCACCAACTTGTTTTCGTAAGGTTCAAAATTGTTGTAGTATTAAGGTATTGTAGATCCAGGAGAATGAATAGTCCTTGCCTAAAGGCATGGCCCAATATAAGACATCAGCAACACAACAGATTGTAGGGGCATTGTGCTAAGATGGCAGCATGTTGTTGGACAGGAGCTCCCCGAAGTTATATTAGGTACATGTTTTCCTGCCTTTTGGCACTTTTGTACCTTCCTATGACCTTTTTGCTCCATTGTGGCTGGTAGTTGGTTGAACCTCATAACTCACCCTCTTTGTCTCCCATAACCCACAAGCTTTGACAGTCTTGTACAATCAATTGTCTGACAACTGGGTTTAGAGTTACTATGAATAGTGTTGGTGCTCACTGACCTCAACTATTCATGGTAACCCTAAACCCTCTTCTGGGAAAGAATTGCAGAATGTATTCCCAAGGGTTTGATTTACATCACAAGATCACAAGTGGAACTAGCAGAACTAAAAAGGTGGAACCAGCAGATGACTGCTTATCCCACCTACGACAAAACCTATAACGATACCTGAGTAGGACACACCAAAACCAGCTCCATGTGGAAAGAAAGTCGCATGGTTTTCAAGTCACCGCCTGCTGGCCCTGGGCCCAGCAGTCCGAAGTCATAGCGGAGAAAAATTGTTGACATGGAAATTGAAGTCATTTGTCAACAAACAGACAGGAACATTCAACATTCAAACCCATATGCTTGGACCCAAAAACAAAACAAAACTTTGAAATCCTGCTTCGAAGTTTACGCTGGTTCTGCTTATATTCCTATACGACTCTTGTTAAAAGTGGACCTTGTTTTCCGTGTTGTTAGAGAATCTCAAGTGACGTGAGTACAATGATGACTGAAGTTGCTCTCTTGAGAGTTGATGCACACTAAGTACCTACAATCAACTTAGCTCTCTCTCTCTTGACAATAATATCATATTTTTCTAGTCCATACCCATCATGTTGCTAGGCAAGGGTATTAGCCCAAGCTGCAAATGAACATTATGGGTGCAAAAAAAGAGTAAGTGGGCATCATCTCCTTTTGGCTCCCCTTTATTGTTTTATATACAAGAAAGTTCAACTTTGGTCAAAGCACATGGGATAAAAGTGTGGTGCTATTGGGAACACATTGAAAACTTGATGGGAACAAAAAAAATCCCTCCTCCCCCAACCCTCAAAACCCAAAAAGAAAGCTTGAATGTATGTTGAACCTTTTCATCAAACTATGTACTAAAAACCATTTATTGCCATTTTCAATCAAGATTAAAGGAAGGAAAGGGGTGCATGGGTGTAAATTTATTTACAATATTGAACTAAATCCTAATACATTAAAAACATGCAACATTGTCTTCCAAGGTGTTCATTGTGAAGTCTACTCTTGGATAATAGTCAACTCTAATGCATGTCTTCTTAAGAGACATGTTAAAAGGGAGCTTTTCAATCTCATTTGGCTACCTTAGATTTCTTGACTTTGATCACAAATACATGCATAAAACACACACACACACACACACACACACACAAAAAGTATACCACTAATTTCAAAATCACACGACACTAATGGAAGTAATACAAATTAAAGCTTTGGGAATCCATCCCTAAGTTGCCAACCTTTACAAAATATCTTTCATTTCTTATACCCTTAAAGCAACGATTTCATCCTTCACCAAATTATAAATACTTATATAATAAACTATCATTGTTGACTTGATAGATGTCACCTTCTTGAACATCACATAACTTTGCATGTTGCCTTGTTATGTTTGTTTCCTTTAAGTTTATATACTTTTTCTACTCATATCAATTGCTACATGTTGACACATTTTTTCACTACATGCTCATTTACCACATTTTGACATGCCATTTTATATGTTAACATGCATGTCAATTGAATATAGGTTATATTTCCATTCACCTTACTTACCTTGAATTTTTTTCTATTTATACTTAAGTAATTCCATCACCTAACAATGTGAACTTCAAATCATTTACTTAAGGTGGCTTTCACAATTGATTTAGGTCAAGAGCAAAATCAAATTTCCATTACCTTAGGGGTGGTTTTACATTTGAGTAGTTAGGCCATGGCCCATTGGAGTCTAAATTGATTGTTAGGTATTTATTGCTTAGAATTTTTTTGGTAAGATTTTATTGTGTTGATGAAACTTAATCAAATGTCATAACTAAATGTGATTTGTGCGCATGTTATTGTGTGTGTGACTTTGTTACTTGTGACTATATTGGGCATCAATTTAATAGCACACAACATGACTCATTAGTCCACAATGCCTTGGGTTTAGATTATGTGATCTAACATCCATTAGTATACCATCCATTGAACAACTCACAATTGAATTATCATGATATTTTCACCATTGTGTAAATCGTCATATTTCCCCTTTGCACTTCCTATTTGTAACTAAATGGGTAAGTGTCATAAGTGGAAATGTAGATGGTGGTATTATGTATGTAACTAGAAAATAGGTAATGCACATGGTAGTTGCTAAGGAGGTAGATGTTAATACAAAGCTACCATCATGGTTAGCTATGGGATGGGAATGCAATGCCCAAAAAAACCAATGTTTCTTATCCACACACCATCCGTCCTATATGGTACAATTTTAAAAAAACCCAAGAAAGAAATCAAAATATGTTTCAAATTTATGTTCTTGACCAAAAAATTAAAAGAAAATAAGCATCATTACATTCACGAATCTTTATTTAAATGCAATGATTAGGAACATTAAATTAAAAAATATTATTGATATGATTAACATTTTAAAGTTTGTAAAACTTGGTAAATGCATTCACTAAAAAATTCGAATAAGGATGCTTATTTAAATGCTTCTTAAATTGATGGGTTCAATAAAATGAAAATGTGACATCCTTGGTGGTAGCACCCAAGGATATATTTTTTACTCTAGGTATTTAGACCCATTGGGCCATGTACTCAAACCCTTAATTGAACCTTAGTTGAAAACCCAACCTTGGTCAACATTGGTAATTACTCCTCTTTTTTTTTTAATTCACATAAATAAGTAGTGTTGTTTCTAAGTCTTTGGTGAGTGAACATGGTTTAATGATGAGATAAGATTTTATGATGGGGTTTTCACATATTAATGGAGGTTAATGTTTGAGCAAATTATGACATAATGCAAGTTTTATAAACTAGCAAACATGACCTAAGGTATAAATACATTTAATCATTAGTCATATAAAAATGAAAAAGAAAAACCATGAATAAGGGTTGCATTGTATATGATAACAATTCTCATATTGATATTTGGTTCAATGGACAACCAAACAATTTGAATTTGTAGGTTGATTTCACCACACTTGGTCATAGATAATAGTAATTATTATTATTATTATTTGAGGATTCACATTTTTTCTATTGCTAGTTGTTTACATTTTTCAAAGTCTAGCAAATAATAAATTTATTAGTTCTTTGTTGATTTTCAAATTTAACAAACAATAAAACAATTTTTACAAATTCTAGTGACATGAAATTTCAAGGATTTGGATATCTAATGTTTTTGGAATCTATCATTGTCTCTATACAATTCCAAAGACAATTCATACCTATCTCATTTTCATGCCTAACTACCTCAATCCTTTTTTAATAACTACCTCCTTTCCTAATAACTATCTCACACCTTTCCCCTATCTGCTAACATGGATATGAAAGGGCAAATTAATATGTGCTTTTTCATTGTCCATTATATTTACATTAATTCAAATTAAATTAAATTTGAGATTGACATAAATAATGATGAACTATTGGAATACATGGGAACATAAGAAGAGAAAAAATATAGTTGATTGTCATTGGTAGTGCAAAGCAATGTAAAGCCCAAGTTTCATATAACCTTCAATGCATTTGAAGTATGAAGAGAGGCTTTTTGAAGGTGAAGTTTCAACCTATTCCACACCAAAATTTGATATAAGGTTTAACTAGAAGTTCATCATTGCAATGCACATCATAGAATAGCACAAATTGTTATTTTGGATGAACAAAAAATCTACAATTTTAAAAAACCAAATGTTGTTCATTTAGTGTAAATGAAAATTAAGTTTTCACATGATGTATTCGGCATTTTTTCAAATGCAAACCAACTTTCTTTCCATTTTTTATTTTTAATTGTGCATTACTTTCATTTCTTTAGTGTTCAAAAAAAACTTGAAAACTTATTTAAGTTGTGCAAAAAAGTGATGGTACGTGTGACTAATTTTGCATACACATCTAGTTTATGTTTTTTTTTTGGCATTTTGCATGTGAATGCTCATCATGGCTTTAATAACAAGAACAATGACATTGGGTGTGAAAACAATGTATTTGGTTGTGTGTGTTGATGGTTAGAGGTTTGCATATCTTTAGAGGTGGCCAAATGCATGTGTTGAGTACAATATCATTTGACAAAAACTAAAATGGAAAGGGAATTGAAACATGGATATGAGTTTTTTCGTGTGAATGTCCATAAAAGTTACAAAAGTGGCCAGAGTTTATTACATTATTTGAGATGGATGGGGAAGTCAAGTTCTCAAAGGAGCTTTTTTGATATATTCTCAAATGACATTCATAAGTTGCTCCAAGAACATGGTGTTCATCATACCATTGATTTACTATCAAAAAGTGCCCTTGTTTCTTAGGTTTAAAATTATAACAAGACTAATAATTACAAAACCTTCTTGAAAAGGATTAATTGAAACACAATAACTAATGGGAACACACATAACATTAAAAAAAGTGGTTAAGAAAAATCCATGTTTAAAAATATTCTTCTTCCACATTTATTATTTTATTGACTATTTTCAAAGGGTGTAATATGTGTTTCAAAATAATTTAACAAGTGGATAACATCAAACTCAGATCAATGGTTCTAACTTTTCATGTTAAACAAATATAAGAAAATGATTTGGTCACTATTAAATTTTTCATTAGCCTTCCAAATGTTTTAATCACTTTAGGTGTTTGATGAAAATATTACAAGATATTGAAAACATTGTCCTAAATTTCATGGATGATAAACAAGTATCAAAGTCATCATGGATGATCATTAGTCAATTTAAAAAGGTGTTGCATATCTATAATGAAAACAAATTGTGCATTAGTTGAAGAAATCACATTTGAGTATCATGGAAGAAGAATACTTGAAATGTGATGTTTTTCACTAGTTCAAAAAATTCATGACAAATTGAGTAAGATAGGAACATGTTACCATTGTTTATGAATATTTCAAATGGTGTGTTTGCATATATGATATTAACTTTTATTAATAAATTTTGTTACATTGATAAAGATAGTTGTTATCAGTGCAAGACTTAGTCCAAGTGTATTTAATTACACTAAGTTAGTGGTTTTAGTGTAATTTTTTCATATGCAAGTTTTAACTATTTATTTGGAATCATGTTCAATGTGTATTAATGGATATTTTCTCGTGCGCAGTCGTTTTGCAGTGTGCTTAAACCATCTTCGGTTGATGCTTAATTTCATTTGCTTTCTATTATAGATTGTTGTGGAAATGTGTTGGTTCCTTAAAAAGTAGTTATTTCACAATATACATGGATAGTGTTGAGCTCACGAAAATGGATTGTTGTACACATATTAGAATTGTCTATACATAATTGGCAAGCCATGACAACATTTAACAATCTATGTTTCAAAAATGTATTGTAAGGTTTTGCAAAAACAAAAAGGGTAAAATGAAGATTCAATTGAGAGATATGTGTTAGTGTTTCCAATCACGTAGTCATTTTATGATGAACATCTAAAAGTGATTTAAAAATGAAATTTAAACATATTGAATATATTTGAAATGAATTTGGCAAAATCATTCTCTTTTTTGAAATACACTACCATTTTGTCCTTCAAAGTAATTGTAGCCTCCTTGTTGATGACTCGTTAGTTTCATGTTCTTATTTGAGGTCATTTGCTTTGCGAAGTTGAACATAGGTTTAGACTTATTTTGATAATGTTTGTTTTGTATATCCCTTGTGCATTATAGATTTGTTAATTGTCGTGGTAGTTTTCAAGATCAAAGTTCGCATTTAAAAGATTTGCCAAAAAATTCCATGTGATTTGAAACTTGACCCTTACCTTTATTGGGAGGGCCTATCATGCACAAATATCACATGATGGCATTCACATACTTGTATGTCTTCATCAAAAAAAAAAAAAAAAAATCTTTAAAAAATAAAAAAATAAAAAAATTAAAAAAAACAAAAAATATATAAAACATAAACACAAACAAATATCATATGAATAAAACTTATGTTCTATAA
>Ga0116231_10007527_pt1 | contig 19853 bp, 15 predicted proteins | sample S1TSphgellanicum_2_FD_89695 | JGI IMG/M metagenome (GOLD analysis project Ga0116231, IMG submission 89695) | Host-associated microbial communities from peat moss isolated from Minnesota, USA - S1T2_Fd - Sphagnum magellanicum MG | ecosystem: Host-associated > Plants > Peat moss > Unclassified...
CATGGAAGTTCCCCCATGTTTATGCCACACAAAACCACACACAGATATACATAAGAAAGATGGAGAAGACCTCTAATGCCAAACATCTAAATACTCCACAACCAAAAAAATTGCAAACCTGCTATACAATGTATTTTCAAGTCAAATTTACACTGTACAAGCCACTTTTGGTCCAGGTCTACAAACCCAAAAAACAGAAAATGGAAATAGAAATGGGTTCTGGGAGTGAAGGCAAACTACAAATTGAGCTTTTCCTCTTAGCCAGAAGTTGTCCTCTCTCATTGATCTTGACTGTAGTCTCATCAATCACTCTGATATAGACTTGCCCTCATATCAGCCTTTGCCGATCCAGGAAATGCAGATATAGCAATTGGGTAATGCAGCACTTCATGTACTGACGAAGTGATCAGAAAGTATGATATACAGAGCTTGAGTGCAGAACTCGCACCCTGCAATGCCCTAACATTGCCTCCCTCAAGCGAACCACTTGGGATGTAAGATGGCTTATTTTCTGCAACAGAAACACACAGAAACTCTTCAGCATTCTCTCTAAAGAAAATAGAAAATCTGCTAAATTTTCTAAAATCCTCTCTGAAACTCTTCAGCATTCTCTCTAATGAAATGGAGAATCTGCTGCTATTTCTCAATTCCCTTTCTAAAACTCTTCAGCATTCTCTCTCTAAGAAAACAAAGAATCTGCTATTTCGAAATTCCCTTTTCTCAAAACTAAGCGAATGACAGGATGCACATCTATGATCCTAAGGTGTTCATTTGTTTTCTTGAAGAACAGCAGCAGTTTCCATGCTAGTACCTCATCCTTGGAGTAGAGTTGCAACTGAAGCTGCTGATTCTGGCAGTGTTCATGCTGCCATTGGTGGCCTAAAATAACAAGACCCATCACTGCAGCAGCCAAGGCAATGGACCAAAGAGCGGTTGCTTGCTGTGCTTGCCTACACCACAATATCCCCCTGCACTGTTTCCACCATGTCTCACATGTGTGCTGCTCATAGCACCCATCCCCTTGCAATGTTGCAGAGCTCTTCTTCTTCTCCAATTCCACATTTTGCATGTCTGCATCTGAGTCAGGAAACTCAAATTCCAAATTGGTTCTTTCTAGGCCTCCTGTGAAGACCAAACTTGTTGTTGTTGTTCTTCTGCGTTGTCAAACAAACAAGCTGTTGCAGCAACTCCTCCACTCTCATTGCCTTCACCAACTTGGTTGTGACAAAGCTCTTTGCCAAGAAGTAGCTGCAGGGAGCTTGATCGACTGACAATTATGGGTGAAGAAGATGGAGTTGACAGGCAAGAAGATCCAAGCAGTGGTCCTCTTCCTGTCTGTCCAAAATCCAGCTGCGACCCAGCTTTTGCTGCTGGAGCAAGTGCATAGGAAAGGCTCTTGTTTCCAATCTCATGCTCATCACCGTAATCAACAACTGCATACCCAATCCCTGCGACACATACATACCTATGTCAGTTTTTGAGAGCAAACTTGTGTACATACACAGCAGCTACATGCACAAGAATCGCAAAGAACAACAACTCCAAACAATCTTGAAACCTGAAGAAATGATCACTCACTGTGGGGGAATTATGGACAAGCTTCAATGGAAAACAAGAGGACCATCCATCAGCAAAACTCTGGTCCTACTGCTCAAGAAAACTGAATTCACTAACCTGAAGGCAAGGGCTCACTCCAGCTCATCTGCAGCAACTCCTCCTGCATGTGAGAGGTACAGCTGCTGACATGAGAGAAATGCTCCTCTTTCACATAATCAGATTCTGGCCTTAACTCATCATCATCTGTGGTGGCAGCAGCCAGTGCTACTTGCTCCTGGCTTAATCCTTTTGGGGGAGGTAGCTCTGGTGATGATGATGATCCCAAAGGAATCCTTTTCTTGTCGGAATCCAGATCAAATTGGACCATCAAGGATTCACCATCATCATCATCATCATCATCATCGCTACTAGGAACTGTTTGCTGTTGGAGTTCATGAGAGGATGACGAAGAAGAAGAAGAAGAAGAAGAAGAGAAGAAACTGTAGTCAGATTGAAGACCACATCAACAGCCTCGCCTCCTATTTTCTCCTGTCCAGTACCTGCTGCTGTCTCAAATGTGGTTGATGCAGCCAGAGAATGTGAGGACAAAGAGAGAGAGACCACTTCCCATTCACTGCTCCGGACGTCGTCTTCATCACCACCCCCACAATTAAGCGAAGACTCCTCCATGCAGGCCTGATTCTCAAAATCCTCAAGAGCACGACAACCAACTCTGTGAAAATACACCTCTCTCAAACCTTCTTGCACAACAAACTCCTCTGTATCAGAAGACTTGTTTCTTTCTTCTTCCCAAAATGGGTACCGGACTATTTCTCGTTTTGGGTCCTTCTTAAAAATTTCACAAAACCAGATTCTCGACTCCTCGTAGCTACCACCACCATCAACGACGACATATCCCGAAACACCCACAACCAGACTTGAGAGCAAAACTTCAGGATTGGCGATTTAGGCCTGTTTTTCTTAGGTTTATTAATTGTGTCGAATCCACCTTAGTGGCCAATTTGACCTCAGTGGTTGGTCACCGAATTGGCCACGTAGGCAGATTCGGCATAAATTCGGCCTTATTTTTTCCTTCCAGGATTTCTTGCCTTCAATGGTAAAGAGTGGGCTGGCTAGGGCCACTTGACCCTAATGGACTCACTTAAGGACTTGCTAAGGGCTGGAATCGGCCCTAACCAGCCCAGTCTCTACTAGATGGGCCGTTAGTATAGGAAAAAGGCCTGAGTACAGGCCCTTCTGTGATTTGAGATCTGTGCATGAGGCCAGTACTCAGGTCCTTTTCCTACGTAAAGAGGAGCTGGGATTTTTTAACTTTTTAGAAATAGTGACAGGCAGGCTGGGTGCCTTCCCAGTACAGCCTGACTGGTACCTTCCAACGCGTAAGATCCCTTTTGCTGAAAACAGGTTTCTTCAGGCAGGTAAGGGAGCTGAAAAATCCAGGCAGTGCTTTACGTCTAAAGAAGAATGTGCTCAGGTATATGCTCTTTGATGTGGGGGTAAAGAGCAAAAATCAATCCATTATCAACTTCAAAAGAATCTTTCATATATGTGTGTATGTGTGTGTGTGTGTGTGTGTGTGTGTGTGTGTATTGTAATTGTAGATGTTGTTTATGTGATGGGATTTGAATTGTTGCAGATGCAGATGTAGATGTTGTCATAATTGCAGATGATGTACTGGTTGTTGCAGCAGATGATGTTTGTTTGTTCAAATTGCTGATTGTTATTGTTGTAGTAGCAGAATGCACATTCTGTTGTGTTTCTGAAGTTGTGGAATATGTAATGAAAGTTGTGGTACTTTTGACTTAGCCCTTGATACCTAACTGCTATTCCTGGAATAGATCCAAAAGTGCAGAAGAAGAAAAAAACAAGAAACCAATCACTCAATCAATCAATGAAGAGTCAAAATACCTAATAATAATAAGAAGAATATCAAGTTAGGAGGAGATTCAAGCAGTTGTCAAAAATCTGAGAAGTGGATTTCAAAGCAGAGCATGCTTTCTTCTACTTCTTTCTTCTTCTATTGCAAGTGTAAAGAAAAAAGGGTTAAGATAATGGGAATGGGAATGGGAATGGGTGTGTGTGTTTGTGTGTGATCAATACAAAAAAGCTGAGTTTTTGTGAATTTTTATTAGCATAAAACAACGTGACAGTTTCTCATGAGCAAAAAATATTTCAATTCTCGAGTTTTCAGAAAATTGGATAGGGTTTGATATTCTGGAATGTTGCTGCAAAAATTTAACAGAAACGAGGAAGAGGAGGAAGAGTATTCCTTTGGGTGCTATTTTCCTGCCAGAGAGAAGATTCTTATTTGACAGAAAGTTGGGAGATTGAAAGTTGTAGTGGATTTTTTCTGGGAAGAAGAAGAAGAAGAGGAAGTAGCTTTAATTGAGCAGGTGCATAAGTCTTGCCCTGGAAATCGGAGACTTGGGTGGACATTTCCCTGTTTGATCTGCAGGAAGAACAGAGGAGTAAGGGCTGAGGGGGAAAGGCTGACTCAGAAAGAGAGAGTGTGTGTGGCAAGAGAAGCGAAAAGGAGTTAGGGTTAAGTTGGGAAATTAGGGTTTAGTGGAGAAAAAAAAGCTTGGGAAGAAATGGATCAGGTATCCATCAGTGCTAGTCAATTCTCTGCTCTTACATCTCCAAAGATTGGCATGCTTGCCTCAGGTCAGTTTTCCATCTCTCTCCCCTTCTTCTCATCATCAGCAATGGCTTTGTCTACTCTTTTGTAGCAGCTGCCATTCTTCTTCTTCATGGATTTCTCAGGGACGTTGACATAAGACTTTCTGGCAAATGGGTTGCTTAGATTCACCTTTGGAAACCACCAACCATGTTTCAAGACAAAGTGTTGTTATGTGACACCCATGTGTCTGCATCTGTTGTGTGTCGCTCTCTCTTTCACGATTTTTTCAGAGAGAGTTGTGTGGAGATTTCGTAGCACTTGCATTCTGTATTAGAACAGAGTTTTTTTGGCATGCTCATAAGAATCTGATTGATGCAGGGGAGGGAGGGAATAACCTTGTGGGCACTTGGCGTGCTGGTGACATTGAAGGCATTGGGAAATGAGACAGGTGGATCATATGCACTGTTTGAGGAAGTTCCGTTTCCTGGACAAGAGGGACTACCTGGCCATGTGCATAGTTTGAAGGACGAGACATGGTATATGCTAGAAGGGGAGTTCGTCTGGACACTAGGAGGACAGGACTTCCTCGGGAAGAAAGGCTCCTTCATCCACCTACCACGATTTGTTCTGCACTCTTGTGCAAACAAGTCAAACAAACCTGCATGCATGGTGATCACTTATGCATCTGCAGGGTTTGAGCAATGATACCTTGATGTGGGAAAACCTGCAGTAGCAGATCACAGGAATTCTCCTCCTGATGTTAGTAGTGAGGAGCTCTCTGGAGCCATGCGCCATGGAAAGGAGTAGGGGATCATTGGGTTTTACCTACATTGCACTCTTCTTGATTGTTTGTCAAAAGTTCCTTGTTTTCCATAGGAACCCAAGATTGCACTGTCCATTTCCTTCCCTTTTTATAATTCATCTCCCATATGGACAAAACTTTCAGTGCCACTCTTTCATAACCTTTTTGTTTCCAATAAAGGCATAAGTTGCATGATGAAATATATACAATTGAAATTATTTTCATGTAGTTAAATATGGTTGGAAAATGATAACACATTTATATATAGTTCACCTTTGAAATCAACAAGGAATTATATGTGATTGAAAAGTGATTTGCCCAACAACTTGCGTGTGATTATGATAGTTTTGATTTGACATTTTCGCTACCATTTATATTTTGGTAAATTCACATATTGATCAACTTATTAATTCATTAAAGGGTTGATTTTGTCTCAATTATATCACTTAACTAGCATGCGATTGATTAGGTGTGTATTTTTCTAGTTTTCATTTGTTTCAATTTTTGAAAGTCGAGAACACATCAAACAAACATTGGATTGACAATAGTGGTTGGGGCATGGTAGAATGCATGAATTATGTGAATTTGACAACCACAAAGGTCATTATCCAAAAAGCTAAGAACATCTTTATAAGCTGTGATGAAGTTATTGGCTTTAATAACTAATCTTAACTTTTAGTGCATTCTATGTCGTTGAGGATTTCAAGAGGATTTTGATTTTGGTGAATTTTTAACTTGTGATAAAAGGTTGCACATCAAACAACCTAATAACAATGATTAGGAATTGTATTATGAATTTTGAGTGACTAGTGTCAAACTATGATACAGCCAAAAAGGTGGTTTCCTTTGGTGTAGATGGGGCATTCACTTTGCATGGCATCAAAATTGGGGTTTTCACCTAGCTCAAAGAGAAATACATTCATTTTTGCATTCCAAACCATTGTGCAACTCATAGGACTAACTTGGCAGTCCTTGCCCTGTTTAATCTTCCCATTGAGATGAAGATTGAAGGCTTGCTTCAAGGTGTTTATGCATACTTCAATCAAATCCATGTGTATGGGGGTTGAGCAAGTATGTTCAAAACCAAGAAACCTTCATATGTAACTTTGTCATTCATGTGAGGCTATGTTAAGTTGACTTACACAACATGTATTGTGATGAAGATAAAAAGTACGATTTCATAAACTTCCTCAAGTTTCAAATTGTTTTGAACAAAGTTTTAATGCTTTGCATATCCTATGGTGGAACAACCTTGCTATTGGTGGTCAAAATGCTGTTTTTTTTTTCCAAGGCAAAATCATAAATATAGAAAAGGTGTTCATGTGGCATTTTACATGACATGCCAATGTTGTTAAGACATGGGTTTTCATTTGAAAACTCATGTTCTTTCAAAATGGCCATGTCATGACACATATCAAATAAAATGTCATATGAATTATGTTGAACTTAAGGCATTTGTTTAAATGAGATGAATTATTCATGTCCAATGGACAAATCTTTGTCTATTTGACATGTTTATGAAATGCCCATTTGACATCTATGTTGATGTTGAATGCACATATCACATGGATGTCGAATGAACATCCATGTGAATGTCAAATGGACATCACATAAGTCCATTCAACATCCATGTTGATGTTGAATGGACATATGTGATGAATCTAAGCATCACTCCTTCCACTTTTCATTGTTCAAGCACATTCTTGCTTGTAGTTAGAAACATCAAACATATCTTATGATTTAATGTGACATTACACAACAATGTTAAACATCTTCATGTTAATCTATGTAGGGGACCCACAATGTTCAAATATGGCCTTTCAATGAAAGATTGTTAGTGATGAAATGATGTACTATAGTTGGAATCATGTGCACCTTCAAATCAAATACACATCAATGTTGGTTGTTTCTAAGAATGTTTTTTGCTATATCCAACAATGATGGGAGTGGATTTGGAATAGGTTACACATTGTCTTGTGTATGTACTATGGCATTTTGTCTTCTTTGTGGCCACCTTCCTTGATTCAACTCATTTAATTTGGTGTTTGACATCAATGCCTTCCATTGTTGTTAGGATACATAATGGCTTCTCACAATGAGAAGGTGATGTCTTATTTAAACAATTTCCACCTTAAGGACAAATTGTAATGATGCCATTTTATTCCTAAATGAATTTGTGTGTTGAAGCCCATTCTTTTTGTTAGCATATTCAAATAATTCTCTATTGCATGATGATAAAGGCTCTCAAATGAAACTCCATTATTTTTCATGTTTTTTTTTTTTCTTTTGATGCATGTTTCAAATTGTTTGTAATAAGCATTTAATCAAAGCATAGAATGAGTCGTTTAGGGATTGAATGTGTGCATATGATCCACAATCAGGAAGATGACAAAGTCCAAATTTTTCAAGGTGTACAAAAATTTTATCAGAACATCACCCTTTTTTTTATCTTTTTTACCTGGTCCTTTTTTACCATGTAAAAAAACATTTATGAATGATTATGATGAAATCTAAAATTGTAATGGTCTAAAATATAGTCCTTTTGAATTTTGACAACTTTTGACTCATTATTTTTTATGGGGATCAAAATATAGGGTAAAAAAGGATTACAATAAGGATTAAGCCTTTTTTGTTTTATGTGGTACACCTTAAAGGATTTTCACCCAACATGCTTGTGGAATTGGTGTAGATGTACCTTTTGTCAATAGGCACATAAATGGAAGCTTCAAGAAGAAAATAATTCCATTTTTTAACACATTTTCATAAGGATCACATTATTGGCATTGAAAATTAAAGGTTTAATCTATTGCACCAAAATCACATAAAAGTTTGTCATTCATTGTTATCCTTGGGTTTTTCATATTTTATCCATCAATTGGCCTTTTATTTTGTGTCATTGCTTAATAAATTATGTGGTAGTGTGTTCATTTTCCTATACATGTTTGACAAAGTATTAAAGCTTCCATGATTTAATCTCAATTTTACATTAGAAAATTTAATGCATTTAAGAGACAATGACCTAAGTTTTTGACAAGCTAACACAAACAATTGGAACTTTAATATTGACACCTTAATAGAAGACAAATTATGAAACATCACAAAGAGGATTTATTGTAAGTTTGATCTTTCTATTAATATGTATCATATTCAAGCTTTGAAGACATTTCATTGTCCCACATCTTTCCAATAAGTTCACATACAATATAGGCACTAACACCAAATAGTTTAAACACAGACAATCATGAAAATTTATTGGGGACGCATTGAAGAATGAGATTAACATCATCACACGAAAAATTGTCCAAACATATTGGCAATTTTAGAATAATATGTCTATTTAGTTTGTGGATTTAATTTGTCATCATCATTAATATGTTCAATACGAATTCAAAGATTATTCATTAAGCGAGAAATGAATAAAAAATCTATTGAAATGGTATTGTTTTGGCATCATTTTCTTCTTCCTTTGGAGTGGGGACTTGCATCATAATATTTTTTTCGACCTTGAACCTTGCTTTTTTTTATCAACTTTTCTATCATTATCAAAGACAAATGTGAAAATTTGAATATTTTGCTTTGAAATAAATTGCAATGAAATAAAGACTTTTGATTACACATTAATTAAGTTTTTTAAAATTGTTGTAATGATCTTATATGAACCTTACAAAGAAATTTCTTTTTAACAAAAGATTATATGAACATAGTTCATTTATATGACTGCAAGTTACAAAATCAACACAAATTGGAATTGTTTTTGGTTGAAACTAGATTTTTCACCTTACCCACTATAAGATTTAATTGTGGAATTTTTTATTGATCAAAATGTCAAATTGACATACATGAGAAAGGAAAATTGTTATGGGAAAAATTTCACAAGGCATGAAAATTGAGTGGTGTTAACAACTTAAAATAAACCTTAAGATCCTTTCATGGATCTTACATCATTATTACAATAAATTTTCACAAAGTAAAATGTAGGCGCACATGAACAACATGTAATTCATTTGAGTGAATTACTAAATAATCATTTTATATTTAAAAATATATAATATCTTGGTTTTGATAAATGTTGTAACAATTGTCTTCACATATTTTAAAGATAAATATGTATTGGGTTCCTCAAAAATAAAAAAAATATTAAAATGTACAAGACATCATTGTTTAAAATGATATTGTTTAAATTAATACATTTTTCTCCTTGAAAATTATTGTAACAAGTTCCATTGAAATTTATGTTAAATTTTAAAAATAGTTATATATATATATATATGGATTTTGTATCAATAAAACGAAATGATGTTTTTAAAAATTTCAATTTTCAATTAAAATTTAATTTCAATTAAAAAATTTAAATGAAGTTCAACATTTAAATAATTATATTTTTCCTTGAAAAATATTTTAAACAATTGTCATTCCATTGTAAAAAAATTGAATGAGGTATGCTTTTTAGAATACAATTTTTAAAAATAAAAATTTGATTTTTGATTTTGCAAAGATGACAAATGCTTATTGAATATTGAATATTTTAATTTTACACTAAATGTTTTGCAAAATAGTTTACAAAATAGATTGCCTTTGAAATCATTTAGTATATGTGATATGTTGAAAAGTATTGTGCTACATTAAGTATAAACAAATAAATTTGTTCAATTAAAATAATGCAATATTCAATAGTGAACATTAAACATTTAAATGATCAAAATTCTCCATACAAATATTTAAATTTTTTGTTTATTCAATTGTAGAAAACATTAAATGGGTTAAATTGCTTAAAGAAATAGTTTATTCAATTTCAATTTTGGGACAAAACAAGATAAATTGTACAACCAACTCCCCTTGGCAAAGTGAATTTTTTTTTTCTAAAACTTTAAACCTTCCTCTAACATCTCAAAACAACTAGAACCTCTAGCATTTTTCATGAGCATAGTTAGCTTCAAAAAATTTCAAAACATTTTTCATCATATCATTCGAACTTCAAAAAGTACCCGAAAAATATCCCAAAAATAACATCATTTTTCAACATGTGGCGATACTTTTTCCCATGAGAACAAAGTTCATGGAGAACATAAATTGTATTAAAATGTTCATCACATTAGTATTGAGGTGCCTAAAATAAAACTACTTGCAAAACTATTTAAAGTACATTCAAATATTTACAAATACTTTGAGAAAACATAATTATATTGATTTAGCTTTGGAAGTCAATGCCAACAATAGTTAAGAAAGAATGTACCCATGTGTGTGTGTGTGTGTGTGTGTGTGTGTTAGAAAAAAATAGTTTATGTTAAATTTTGCAAAACATGTTTGTAGAAGTTTTGTAAAACAAGTTGCCATTGAAAGGGATTGGTATATGATGTGATTATGATAGGTGTAGTTTTTGCAATAAATATTGAAAACCAACATTAACCTTTTTTTTGTGCTTCTCATTCAAACCCTTTTCTTCTTTTTGGACAATAGTCAAACAATAAGTAAGGAAATGAATATTCATTAAAATTACTTTGGTGTAGGTGATAAATATATGTTTAGGTTTCTATATATGTTATGTGAGTTCTAAATCCCCTTTTGGCAAAGTAAAAGAATAATGTCAAGCGTACTTTTGGGCTTCTCTAAACATGGTTATCCTTACTATAGAGTTATGGCCATCTTCTCTTTACTATACTTTCATTTTTTTTAGATTCAATGAGAGTATATGGTCAATCTAATTATTAGGCCTAATGCTTTGAATTTTGTTCAATGCATGCAAAATGGTACACCTATAGTTGCATTAATTTTTTTTACATTCTTCAATAAAATAAACTCAATCCATGTTTCCTACTTTTGTGACATTAGAATTGTCATAAAAAAGAAGCAAACCTTGAAAACCTCTACACTTCATATGTGGTTTGGAATTAAAGTTTTGTAGAATTCAGTTTTGTGGTTTTAAAAGTTGGATTTTTTTTCAAAATTTTAAACATTTTTTCTCAAATTTACATTATGAAAAAAGAAGTTTCCAACTTTTTTCAAATACTTTTTTCACCAAGTGGTGAAAATTTGACAATTATTTTTTCATTGTTTGGAATATATGCACTTATTAAGTATAACCATTTTTTATACCCCAAATGTATGACTCAGCCAACATGGGAATGCATGACCCAATTAACCTTAAAAAAAGTCAAAATGTATTTAACATGGTTAACCCAATGATTTAAAGTCAAAGGATTTAAAATTGGGTTTAATGGTTAAAATAGACTTATGATACATTGTTGAGAGTGGTTTAAGGGGTTAAAGGTTTTTCTTTCTTCTTTTTGTTTGTAGAATTTGAAATTTTATGATTTTTTTAAAATTTTAAAGGTTAATAAATTTGGATTTAAAGTTTTTCTTTCCCTGGGATTTGGGGTTTAAGGGGTTTAGAGAGTTAAGGTTTTAGGGGTTTAAGGTTTAAGTTTTATGGTTTAGGGTTTTAGTGATTTGTGGTTTAACCTTAAAGGAGTAGAATTTAAGTTTAAGGTTTAAAATTAAATTAAATTAATCCCTTTATTCACACTCACCATTTTTCCATGCCAACGACACATGTGTATGTCTGATGAGCATACCTGTTCATTTATTTGACACAAATCTTGATTTTGACATGCCTATGTTGATTGGACATGCTTCTATCGAATGAACATTAATTTGTTCATTTGACATGTATTCTACTTCCATATTCATTTGACAATGTCAAAAATGGTAATAATGTCCATTTGACATTTGGAAGCTTATTCGACATGTTTATGTTGAATTGCAAATGTGAATGTTGAATGAACAAATTATGAATTCACATGCACAAGCTGATTTGACATGTTTATGTCATTTGCACATGTGGCGGTTAAATGAAAAAGTTGTTCACTTTACATGGATTTTGTTTCCATGTTCTTTGGACATGTGTTCACAAGATGTCAAATGCACATGTCAAATGAACACCCATTTTGTATTTGTGAATGTATAACATGCATAGAATTTACAAACTAATTGGCATGTGCACCATGGTTCCTCATGAGGATTGGGCAAAGTCTTTGCAAGATGTCAAAACACAATTGATTTGAGTTACAACTTGATTTAATTGATGAACTTGACAAGAGGTCCCTACACAAGAATTGTTGAATGCTCCAAGTATCATCTAGTATGATCTATCCACAGCCAAATTTTGGATGTTCTATAATCGGTTTATTATTATTTTAAATTTACTTGTTCCAATTTTGACAAGGTAATCAAATTGTTCACTTTATTTTTCTTGTACCCTATTATGGTGCATATTTGTAGTGGAATATAAGGATGATAAATTTTAGGTATGTTCATTTACTTCTGATATTCATAGATTCCAGTGCTATTCAAGACATGGTTTCACTTGCCTGAGACAACTTGCAGAGACCATTCATGTACATTAATAAGTTGCTGCTCTTGGTATATGAGAACATTTTCACAATTTATGATGCACATGTCAAGTAATATCTAGTGCATCCTTCTTCCTTCCTTCCTTCCTCCTGCCAAATGCATACAGGGTGGATCCATCCATCTGCCTACTGCCCATTCAAGACTAGTGCAGCTGGAAATTGAAACTCTAAGCAGCGATTTTTGATGGTTTTGGTTCTGGATTGTGCTTTTTTAAAACTGTTTTATAACAATTTTGATGGTTGACTAATTGAGTTACAGCAATTTCCAGCAAACATAGGGGTTTCCCCACCCTTCTGGACAAGGCTTCAGTTCTTGCTTGGAAAAAGGGTGGGTCTGCTATTTTAAACAAATAGGTGCAGAAAATGCTGAAGAAAAGCTGCTGAATTGATTCAGGAAACTTAACCCAGCATAAAGATCAAGGTAGCCCCTGTACTGAGGTGCTTTACACATGTACAGAGGTGCCTTACCATGTAACCATGCGCCTCTGTTCCAATGTTCTTCATTTAAGAATAGCAATGTGGGTGTCCTTGTGCACTGCTTGGTGGAAGGTTTCTATCAGTGTAAAAACCTGTTTCTTAGGATCATTGGAGGGCACGTTACACGATAGAGTGCTTCTCATGATATTTAATTTGTAAGATTTACTGCCCTAGGGCCTTTTGTTTTATGATCCACAGCCATGAGGCATTTTGATGTCTCACGTTGTTAGAAATGATGGCTGTGGTTTCCATCCCAAGTGTTTTGGTCATGCAAGGTGCTATAAAAAACATTGACCTCGATTTTGATTCATGGTAAGGCCCTCACAGTGTTACATTTCCAAAACTTCAGGCCTGAGCTCAACTCTCACCTCACAACTTGCCCTTATTTGGGTAATGCCCCACTTCTACATCCTTGCCCTACACAATATTTCTATAGAGTCCATCTGAAGCTTCTGCTGCAACCTCATGAATTTGAACTTTGAGTAAATAGGAATCGCAGGGATATATGCTCATGGTACTGACACTGATGTTTTCAGTTAGTGCTTTATGTTTGAATCTTGCACTGACATTTACTCAGCTGCCAGCAAGGGAGCTCTGAAGCCAATATGCTTGCTCACATGCATGGTTTCTAAATTGATAACTTTGAAGAAAATCTTCTTTTTCAAGATGAAAGAAGAAACAGTTGAAGCTCCTAAAGAGAGTGAGTAATACTCTTATTCATCACTCTTATGAACCAAAACTGGTATTGGCCTCTTACTAGCAACAACTGATACTTTGATGTTGTGAAATTACTGTCCCCAAAAATTAATCCTATTATTGCTCCTCAGAATTGTGTTGCTCCAAGAAGTTCTATTGGTACTTCTGCTGAAGATTCTGGAGCTCAAAGAATAAGGATTAGAATCTCCCCAGATGGGGGTGGAAAGTCACAAACTGAAATTTATTGATAATTGGGTCGTGCTGAAGGATAGTGGCTGCCTGATATGTATGCTCTTTTAAAAAAATTCTCGCAGTTGGAACCCACCATATGGTGAGTCTGATGGTCTTGGTAAGTTTTGTGTGGAGATCTTGCCTCAGGATGCATTGAGGCAATTGATGGACTGCCTGCAACCAAGCTTATTAGGCACGTCTGATGTCTTCATTGTCTACCAAATTTGACTGCACAACTCAACCTGGTTTATAAAGACTGTGTGTATGCAGCCTACATTTTTTCTACCAAATGTCTTCACAATGCAACTCAGTAAAGCGGCATGCAAATCTTCAGATTGTATAGGAATGTGTTATATGAAGAACACAACTATGAGATCAGAGCAACAATTGCAAACCACGTGAATCAGAAAACCAAATATTACTTTCCAAAGTGTTATAAACTTTTATAAACAATTATGCTCCACTAGTTGAGTAGCAAGATATCCTGAGACATTGACTGCAATACTTTCTGCAGTGCAACAAATAATAGAGTCTCAAGCCTCACATTTCCTGGGATTGATGCAAAACTGTGAAAGGTCCATCTGACCACTTCGATGCATCTGTAATAAGTAAAAGAACAGCTACTCAATGTCTGAACTGCTCTAACTACTGGCAGCTCAATTTGAGCAGCGTAGGAAGACATAGAGTTACATGCACTCCAGAAGATAGAAAAGTGGTGACTCACAACAATTATCACAAAAGAGCTTAGCAGCAAATTTGAGTGAAGGAATCAATCTGCTGATAAAATTGTGGACTGTGCATCAACTCAGAAATGGCTTGCTTTGATTGAACTTCCCACACTATTTCCACATTTAAGATCACAAACTGTTACAACCTATTTAACTAAAGTTGCCATGCATTTGAGGCCCTTGGTTTGCACGGGCCAATCGTAGAAAATGTAGATAAGGTGAGGATCCGACATGTGAGCAAAGGCGAAACCTGAGAAAGTGGTGCCGAAGTCTAGTTCCACCACCACTCTCGCGGCATCGCGCGCACTGGATAAGGTCGACATCGTTCCCAGACGCACGCAAGCAGCTGTAGTGTAAAAAGGAAGAAGCTTAAGGTGCATTCACACCTAATGTTAAGTCAGTGTTAAGTGAAAATCTAGGTGGCACCCAATGTTAAATGGGTGATTGTTTAATATAAAATGAATGTTAACTTAACATAAAATCTTCATGATAAATAAGTTAAGGTCCTAAATGACTAGATTGGTCTTAGTGGACTTAATACTAGAGTCCTTAACACCAAGTGTGAATGCGCCTTTATGTCCAAGCTTGTGTTTGAAGCAGCTTATGTGCTCTGTGCTTTATTATTTAGGCGGCTGAAATTGGAATCCACTCCCTCTAATCATATGTATGGTAATTCCCCACCCCCCACCCTCTCATTTTGTTAATATCGAAATTTTGGTGAAATTTAACCCAAAAATAGCAAATTAGTCAAATATACACTAGAAAAAGAAATTTCCAAAATTTCCTAATTTCCTAATTTTTTTTTCCAATTTTATTTATGTAGTCAAACTAATGATCATCCACAAGAAGATTTGTACAAACTTCTTGTCAATTGATGCTAAATCTTTTTGCGAAATGATAATTTGTAAATGATCTACATAAAAAAGCTGAGAAAGAAAAAAGACCACTGATCCCCCCCCCTAGCATTGTTGTTTAATTTAATTTTTTAATTTATTTTATTTTGGTGTGATGTAAATAAACTGGTGGTCACCCTGTAAGAAGATTTAGCCAAATTTGAATATAGATTTACATATGGAAGAAAAAAAATTTAAGCATCCTTAAATTAAACTGTTGATCATCCATAGTGATTTAGCCAAATTACCATTTAACTTTGGAGTCTGGGAATTTTTGGCTATTTTCTTAGTTACAATCCTTTGTAGTCAAAAATCAAAATTTTCAGGTAAGGACAAAAACTTTTGCCAAGAAAAAAAAAGAATCCTGCCATATAAATCTCGTTTGCTATGGAACTTGATGATTAGCAACTAAAAAATGAATTTTAAGGCATGCAATTCAACTGTCCCTAAGCAAGGGTGAGACACAGATGTTGCAGTTCTTTGATGCTGGCTGAGTTCATGTATGATTGCCCAGTATTAGGGTTTTTTTCCCTCTCTCCTTGCTACTACCCTTCTTTAGGCATCATGCACACAGGTGAATGCCAAGTTGAATGCCATCTGGTTTTTTCTATGTGATTTGTAACATTGAACACAATTTGTGTTTACACTCGCTCCTCAGCAAGTTCCTCTAAGATTCACAAAACCTATTCTTCGAACTCAGAGCAGCCAAGCTCAGGTACAGTAAGACTGTACAGTCTAATTCATGCACAACCCGATTATCACTACCTACAAACCAGTTTGTGAATTTCCATCCCCATTTGGAGAGGATCTTAATCCTTTATTCTTTGAGCTCCAAAGTCATCAGCACAAGTACTGAGAGAATTTGGTGGAGGAATGCAATTCTGATGAGCATGAATAGGATTGATTTTTGGGGGGACCCTAATTTCACAACCATCAGAGTACAGTATTAGTTTCTCTAATAAGAGGTCAATTGATACCAATTTTGGTTCATAAGTGGGATCTGAAGAAGAGTTTTTACTTGCTCTATTTAGGAGCTTCAACTGGTTCTTCAACTTGTTCTTATCGTCTTGCAGAAGAAGATTTTTTTTCAGAAGTTTTCAACCCAGAAACCATGCATGTGAGTGAGAGCACATTGGCTATTGGCTGTGCTGCTCCCTTGCTGAGTAAAGTTCAGTGCATCTATAAATCTTTAACCACCATCCCAAAGATTTATACGCAGATCCAAAAAAGAATGTAAATACCATTTCCAATCCCCAAGTGTGCAAGCCATCATGAGTGAGTTCTATACAGCAAATAGGAGCGTCTTTTGGGGAAAATAAGTCTTTTGAGAGAGCTCTTCCCCCAATAGAGAATGATGATCAAATGAAGAACTCATTTGAGAGAGGTCTCATTTGTGGCATCTCAATACACAATGTTTTTGTCAGAAAATCAAATTGCTGATGTGAAGCTTCAGTTGTTGAAACTTGGACAAAATAAGTGTCCTATTTATATGAATTGGTGAAGTACGATGGTGGAAATGGTGCAAGTCATTTGGTACTCTGCTGACAGAAATCTTCTGCCCCCATGGTGATCCTGACAAGCTGGTGTAAGTCTGCGTTATTAGGTTTTAATATAAGGGGAGGCATGTACATCCATAGGGCCCTCCATTGTTCCTTGGACATGGTAACATGGCCTTCCCATGCCTGAGAACCAAGGAAGCCCCCCCATGCACCTGCCATTCCACTATGCAAATCACATCAAGAGCAGAGAAGGGCATTCATGCCACGGATAGCATTGTTCTTTCATTACAAATGATGATATGATCTACTTGATGACCTTTCTTAACAAACTTGACATTTTGGAAATATAATTGATCAGTGCCCCTAAAACACAGTTGGAAAAATTAGTCCTAACTCTGTTTTATGAACTCATAAAATACACAAATTTGCTCGGACTTACTAATCATGTGCTAGCTAATTTGAGCACATAGCTAATGTATTGCAGACTAATCAGTTTATTCTAATTACACAAAGCTGGTTTGTGAGTACTAATAATGATGTCCATGCTAATTTGAGTGCACAGGCCTCTAATCAGGTTCTCTAATCACACAAAGTTTGTGGGTACCAATCCTCATGTGCTAATAATTTGAGTGCATAGCTAGTCCTGCATCTGGACTAAGCGCTAATTTATTCTCTAATTGCACAAAGTTTTGTAAGTACTAATCCAATGAACCTCATGTGCTAATAATGTGAGTGGTGAGCTGTGGACTAGTGCGGACCCACTCACCAGTTTCTCTACTTACAATTACAGCAACACTATTTACAACTGGATTAGGGGAATGAACACTACTAATGCCACAAACTAAACATGTGTACATTCACATTTTCTCTGTAGCCTAATTATCTTTAAGTATTCTTGAGAGGATCAAGAGTGTAACTTCTAGCAGTCATCAAAAATGTTAGTTCCAAAGTCAGGAGCTTAAGCTTCATCATTATCATCATCATCGTGGTTGAGCAAGATTGCAAATTTTTTGCAGAGATTTGAGCAAGAGCTTGCAGCTTGGAGCTTGGAGCTTGAGTTTTTAGTTTGTACCAGTTTTGAGAGACCAGGCTGAAAAAAACACAACAACATACTGTTGCAAGCTTGAGCTTGAGCTTGGGCTGGAGCTTGAGGTTAGTCTAGTACCAGCTTTGAGAGAGCTGAAAGGAACAATGCAGCAAACTGTTGGAAGCTTGAGCTTGAGCTTGAGCAGCTGGAAGTTCTTAAGAGCTTGCAGAGTTGTACATACAGCGAGAAAAACTAGACTTTGTTGCGGCAGCAACGAGTTGATCTGAATTGCAAGTTTGAGCAGAAGATGATCTAGTCCATATGGGGCTTGGGTTGTAGCAGCTCTACCAGCTGGAGCCCTCATGGGTTTGTTGTTAGAATCCTCTCAAGAGCTCGACATCGTTCATAGCTTGAATGTCTCTGAGGGAAACTATATTATTATTGGTGCTAGGAGTGCCAGCTGCAGGAGAGTAAGAAGAAGAAGCGCTGTGAGTTATGAATGGGAGAGGAGTCGAAGCTGCAGGTGAAATGCAGCAGGAGCTTGTGGTGGTGGTGGTGTTCAAGCAATCCAAGAAGGATTGAGACCACATTGCGGCGTTGCAGCTTGGTGTGAGAGCGGGAAGATGAATCATCATGCAATCGCCGGCCGTGCAGCTGAGACCCGGCGACAAATAGTTTCCTGAAGTTGATGCAAAGTTCGGGTAGCTTACATCGATGTAGCTGGGATTTAGAGTTTGAGAAGCGGCTCCTCCAAAAGCTGCTGATGCGGAAAAACTCATCATCTGATCTTGATGCTCATGAAGCTGCTGAGACCTTTGAGAGCCCATGAGTCTGGAGGTCGAGCTGCTGGTGCTGCAGCAGCTGGTTCTTGCTGCCGCGTCGAACGTCCCCGGTACTTCAGCGGCCAAGAATGTCAGGTCGCTGAAAGAGAAAGTAGGACTCAGGAAATCAGCTGGCTCGCTCTTGATCCCGGACGTCACTGGAACAGCTTGCTGGTCGAAAGCTCCGGCGCTGAAGAAGACGCTGGAGTTCAGAAACTCGTGTCCCAAATCCTGCAGCTGGCCTGCAGCTGATCCGTAGCTGCAGCTCGGCAGCGGGCTCTTAGGGGACGTCGAGCGGCTAGTATCATCGTACTGTAATTTCATATTCTTCTTCGTTGTTACAACTCCTCCTGTTGAGCTCGCGAATCTGGAATACTCATCAGCTTCAGAACTTGATGAAGGTGATGAGAAGCAATCTGAACGTCCTGGAGAAAGTGCATACAACTGATCAGCAACCCAGCAAACGCAAATCAACAGAAAATTGAGCTTCATAGCAGACGATAAGAAACCTTGGAAATTCTAGAGTCCACATTAGCTTCTAAGGCCGGATCAGCAGCAGCAGCTTACCAGTAGCAGCAGCTTGTCGAAGCTCGGACTGAAGCTCCTGCAGCTGTTGCCGGGTAGTCGATTGGGCACCCACGGCATCATGAGTTTCATTCTCCTGTTGCAGCAGCAGCTGCCGCAGCGCATCATGATCATTGTCCTCAGGATCTAGTACTAGTGGCTTACAGGAAGCTGTTGAGCTTCTTCCGTCTGCATTGAGGTGGCGCAATCGAGTGTCGGAGGAGCCGGTGAGCTTCTGCACCAACGACATGAAGCTCTCGGGCTCCGTGTGAATGATCTTGGGCGAGTAAGTGTGAATGATGACAGGCGGCTTCAACTGGATGGCAGGTAGCGGCAGCGACGGCTTTCGGATGCGATGCGAAACTTTGCTCACCTTCAACGCCTCACCCAACACGCGCAGACTAGTCTGATCCGCTTGAGTTCCAGAAGCCGCCACTTTCCTCATTGCCCAGCTAAACTGCGAAGCTGCATCAGCTGCTGCTGCCATCCGCCTTGCGCCTGCTGCTGCTGCTGCTGCTGCTGCTGCTGC
>Ga0116231_10007528_pt1 | contig 19852 bp, 14 predicted proteins | sample S1TSphgellanicum_2_FD_89695 | JGI IMG/M metagenome (GOLD analysis project Ga0116231, IMG submission 89695) | Host-associated microbial communities from peat moss isolated from Minnesota, USA - S1T2_Fd - Sphagnum magellanicum MG | ecosystem: Host-associated > Plants > Peat moss > Unclassified...
CATGAAAGGCTGCAGCAAAACGCCGACCACGCGCAGCACGGCGACCAGCACGAACAGCACGGTGTTCATGCGGGCGATATCGGTCTTGCGCAGGGTCCAGGGCGCCTGGTGGTCGATATAGCCATCCGCGGCGCGGATCAGCTTCCATATCTCATCCAACGCCTCGTGGAAGGCCAGGCGCGCCATCGCGGCTTTGACTTTTTCGGGCAACGCTTCGGCCAGGGCGAGCAACCCCAGGTCAGCCTCGGCCAAAGCCGCCGGCGCGGGGATTACGCCGCCCGCGTTTTTGGCGATGAAGGAGAGCGTGCGCTGGGCGAGATTGCCGAGCCCGTTGGCGAGGTCCGCATTGGTCCGCCCGATCAGGTTTTTGCGCGAAAAATCCCCGTCATTGCCGAACGGCACCTCGCGCAGCAGGAAAAACCGGATCGCATCCAGCCCGAATTCATCCACCAGCGGCCGGACATCGATGAAATTGCCGGTGGATTTGGACATTTTCTCGCCCTCCACCGTCCACCAGCCATGGGAGAATACGCGGCCCGGCAACGCCAGACCCGCGGCCATGAGGAAAGCCGGCCAATAGACCGCGTGGAAGCGGATGATCTCCTTGCCCACCAGGTGCAGGCTGGCCGGCCAATACAAGGCGCGGGGTGCTGCCGCATCCGGGTAGCCGGTCGCGGTCAGGTAGTTCACCAGCGCGTCCAGCCAGACATACATCACGTGGTTTTCGTCCCCCGGGACCGGAATGCCCCTGGAGAAGCTGGTGCGGCTGATCGAGAGGTCCTTCAGCCCGCCACGCACGAAAGAGAGGATCTCGTTGCGCTTGGCGGCGGGCGCGATGAAGCCCGGATTTTCCTCATAAAACGCTAGAAGTCTGTCCTGGAATGCACTCAGTTTAAAAAAATAACTTGGCTCCACGACCCATTCGACCGCAGCGCCGGAGGCGAGCGCGAACCGCGTCCCGTCCGGCTTCAGCGCGGTCTCGTCCTCGTCGTAAAACGCCTCATCGCGCACCGCGTACCAGCCCTCATAGGCGCCGAGATAGATCGCCCCGGCATCCTGCAATTTTTGCCAGATCGCCTGCGCCGCGCGCTTGTGCCGGGGCTCGGTGGTGCGGATGAAATCATCGTTGGAGATGTTCATCCGCCGCGCCATGTCGGCAAAATCCGCTGCCACCTGGTCGGTAAACGCTTGCGGGTCCAGCCCGGCGGCGCGGGCCGCGGCCTCCACCTTCTGGCCATGCTCATCGGTCCCGGTGAGGAAGAACACGTCCTCCCCCGCCATCCGGTGCCAGCGCGCCAACGCGTCCGCCGCCGTGGAGGTATAGGCGTGGCCGAGATGCGGCGCGCCGTTCACGTAATAAATCGGCGTGGTGATATAGAATTTTTTGGTCATACCCTGTGCAACTGGCTCAGCGCCGTGATGATCGCGGCGCGCTTATCGAGGTTGAGACCTATAACCTCTGCGCGCAGTTTTCCAAACGCCTCCCAGCATGCCACATCCGCGGCCAGCGCGCCGGGCGCCACGCCGCGCCGCGCCGCAGCCCGCGTGCGCGCCGCCAAACCCGCCGTCAACAGCGCCAAAAACGGCTCGAATTTGTCCACGCCCTCAATCTGCCGGGCGACGCTATCGGCGATGTTCTGCGCCCGCGCCGGCGGCACCGGCCCGGCTAGCGCCTCCTCCACCAGCCCGGCGAGTGCCAAGCCCCCCTCCGCCGCCAGCGCCAGCGCGTTGCCGATGCTGCCCTCCGCCAGCCCGGCCAGGCGCGCGCGCGCGGGTCCGTCCAGCTCCGGCGCGTAATCGGCCAGCAAGCCCGCCACCTGCGCATCCGCCAGCGGGGCCAGCTTCAGCGCCCGGCAGCGGCTGCGGATGGTCGGCAGCAGCCGGCCCGGCGCGCCGCTCACCAGCAGCAAAATCGCCCGCGCCGGCGGCTCCTCCAGCACTTTCAGCAGCGCGTTGGCGGCATTGCCGTTCATATCCTCCGCACCGTCGATCAGCACCACGCGCCAGCCGCCCTCGGCCGGGGTGAGCCGCATGAAATTGCACGCCTCCTGGATGGTGTTGATCACGATCTCGGTCTGCAGCCGGTCGGTCTTCACGTTCACCCGGCGCTCGACGGTGAAGAAATCCGGATGGGTGCCGGCCGCGACGCGGCGGAACACGCCGTCGCTCGGCGTCAGCGCCAAATCCGGCGCCGTGCCGCCGGCCAGCAGCCAGCGCGCGAAACGGTAGGCGAGTGTTGCCTTGCCGATCCCCGGCTGGCCGGAGATCAGCCAGCCATGGTGCAGCCGCCCGGCGCGCGCGGCCTCGAACAAAGATGACACCGCCCCCTCATGGCCGACAAAATGCGGGTTGGCGCGCGGCTCCAGCATTACCGGCCGGTCCGCGCGCGGATCTGCTCCCGCATCTGCGCCACCACGGCGGCGGGCTCCTGCGTGCCGTCCAGCGTCACGCAGCGGCCAGGCTCGGAGGCCGCAATCGCGCGGAACCCGCCGGCAATGCGCGTCATCACATCGGCCCCCATGCGCTCATACCTATCGCTCCCCGCATTGCGCGCGGCCAGGCGGGCGCGCGACACCTCGAGCGGCACCTCCAGCATGAAGGTGATGTCCGGCCGCAGCCCGATCATCCGGATCAGCCCCGCCACCGCCGCGATGTCCACGCCCTGGCCATAGGCCTGGTAGGCCATGGTGGAATCATAAAACCGGTCGCAAATCACCATTGCGCCCTCCGCCAGAGCGGGGCGGATCACCCCCTCCACATGGTCCGCGCGGGCGGCAAAATGCAGCATGGTCTGCGCCAGTGGGGAGAGTTCGGTATCCCCCAGCAATAACGCCCGGACCGCCTCAGCCCCCGCGGTGCCGCCCGGCTCGCGCGTCAACACCACCGCCCTGCCCTCACCCCGCAGCATAGCCGCCAAAGCCGCGGCGGCGGTGGATTTGCCGGCACCCTCCCCGCCCTCCAGCGTGATGAACAGCCCCGCGCGCTGGGTCATGCGGCGATGGGGGGAAGGAAGTGGTCGCTTTTTTGAAAAAAAGCTCCGCAAAAAACTTTTGTCACGCCGGGGCAATGCCGGTTGGACCGCGATCGCCCAAGAGAATCAAAAGTCTTTTTGCTTCTTTTTCTACAGAAAAAGAAGCGCTTACTTCGCGCTGAACATCCGCTCATCTCACGATGATCTGCGGATCGGCAATGCCGAGCCCGAGCAGTTCCTGCAAGGCGTTATCCGCATCCGCCACCGAATGGTAGGGGCCGACATTCACCGCGTAGAGCACCCGGCTATCGGTCGGCTCGGGCACAATCCGCGCCTGCATGCCGTAGATCCGGTTCATCACGCGGAATGCATCATATTCGCTGCCAAAGCCGGGGATCTGCACGTAAAGCGGCCCCGGCGCCGGTTGGCCAGCGCTTACCGCGCCGGACAAGGTCACCGCGCCGCCGCCGCCCTGGCTCGTCTGTGCCGGGGTGAGAGACTGCACGCTGCCGGCGGCACTTCCCGGCGGGCCCAGGCTCTGCGCGGTAATGCCGGCCACGGGTGCGGCGCTCACCTTCGGCCCGGCGCCGAGCGCGCCGTCCAGCGCCGCGGTCTCCTGCAGGTTCAGGCTCACCGCCACCTCTACCACGCCGCCGGAGGGGAAATGCAGCAATTGCGCGACATAGGGGGTGACCTCCAGCACCCGGCCGGGGATTTGCGGGCCGCGGTCATTCACCCGCACATCCACGCTCTGCCCGTTCACCAGATTGGTCACGGTCACGATCGCGGGGAGCTGCAATACCGGCGAGGCCGCGGCCAGCGCCGTGGCGCTGTAGGGCTCGTTATCGGCGGTGTAGCTGGGCGCGTCATCGCCATACACGGTGGCGAGGCCGGTCACGCTGTAGCTGTTGAAATCCCGCGGGTACTGCCACTCGCCGCCGGCGTTATAGGGGTTGCCGATGGTGTAGGTCACCGGCCCCGGCGGCGGCCCGGCCTGCTGATGCCCGCAACTCGCCAGCAGCGCGCAGAGCGCGAAGACGTAACGGTTGATCATGCGCTGAGCACGCCCCGCCCGAGCGCGCCCACCGCCAGCGCGTAGAAATCAGAGGCGTTGTAGCGCCGGATCACGTGGAAATTCTGATAGACCAGAAACGCCTCCCCCCCTGCCCCGTCCGGCAGCAGCAAAGCCGCCGGCATACCCGCCGGCAAGTCCGGCGCACCGGGCAGCCTTTGCACCCCCTGGCCCAGCCAATCGCCGATCGTCCGCGTGTTCGCGGTGCCGGTTGCCGCCACATCCAGCCCGGGTGGGGCCAGCACCGGCTCGCTCGAAGGCTGGCCGGGCTGCCACCCGGCTTTCGCCAGGTAATTCGCCATCGAGGCCAGGGTATCCGCGTCCGACCCCCAGATATCCGGGCTGCCCGTCCCCGCGAATGAAATCGCGGTGGAGAGATACACGCTCGGCATGAATTGCGGCTGGCCCATCGCCCCGGCATAGGAGCCGCGCAGCCGGCCGGCCGGCGCGTCCCCGCGCGCGATGATGCGCATCGCGTCGATCGCCTGCTTGCCGAAAAACCCGCTCTGGCGGTCCCAGGCCAGGGTCGCCAGCGCGTCGATCACGCCGAAATCCCCCTGGGACGCGCCGTAATTCGTCTCGATCCCCCAAATCCCCAGCAGCGCTTCGGACGATACGCCAAACCGGCTGGTCACCGCCGCCAGCAAAGCCGCGCTCTGCGCCGCCTTGTCCTGCCCCGCGCTCAGCCGCGCGGCACTGAGCACATGGCTGCTATAGGCCGCCCAGCTCTCGGTAAACTCGGCCTGGTGATGGTCGAATTTCAGCACATCCGCATTCGGCGTCAGCCCGGACGTGGTCTCCTCAATCACCGAATCCGGTATCCCCGCCGCCGCCGCCCGGGCGCGCAACCTCGCCAGGAACCCGTCAAACCCCTGGGCCCGCGCCAAACCTGGCAAGGCCAGGGCGAGGGGAGCAGCAGAAATGAGGGCACGACGGAGCATGAACCAAACACTGCCACGCCCTGCCGTTGCGCCGCAACAAGCCGGGGCAAGAAAGGAAGCGCTTCTTTTTTTGAACCTTTTTTGCGCGGCCCGATTCAGACTTGCGCGGCTTTGCCGCTCAGTCATCGGGACGCGTGAAGCAAAAAAACTTTTGATTCCTCTGGGCTTCAGCCGCGCCACCACCACAGCCCCAGCGTAAATAAAAATTTTTTGCGGAGCTTTTTTTTAAAAAAGCGACCGCTTGCCTACCTCAAAACCTCGTCGATAGCGCCACCGAGCCATACTGGAACGCCGGTGCCGCGCCGTGGAATTGTGGGGTGGTGAAGACCTCGGTCGCGCTCAGCCGTACGCCGCGGAAGATGACCGCGCCGCCGATTTCCAGATCGCCCTGCAGCGGGACGAGGCCGACGTTGCGGCTGGATTGGAAGTCGTTGCCCTGGATGAAGATGTCGTGGCCGACGACGCGGCCGTCCGCGCCGCCGAAAATATACCAGACCAGAGGCTGGGTCGGCGTGTAGGCGTCCGTGCCGGTCAGGCCGGGCTGGATGATGGCGGGGCCGAAATCGGAATCGAGCCCCTGGCCGAACCGGATGACGGCGCCGGCCTGCGCGTAGATTTCGGTATTGCCGGCCTGCGCGCTGAATTGCGGCAGCAACTGCACGCCGATCAGCCCGCCGCCGAGGCTGGCGATGTTGTCCCGCCAGACCCGCGAGCCGTAGAAATCCAGCGTCGGCTCGTTGCTCAACTGGTATTTCCAGCCGCGATTGGGCGTGTCGCCGATGATGTCGTGGAAGCCGTTCTGCACGGATTGGCCGAGCGCGTCCGGCCCCACCACGCCGAGGCTGATCTGCGCCACGCTGCGGGTGGTCGTGGTGTCCTGGATCAGGCTGGTGTGGAGTGCTAGCTGTGCGGCGTAGGGCTCGTCATGCGGGTTGGGGTTATAGAGCTGGGTGTCAGCCGGGGTGAAGATTGTCTGATTTAGGTCGAATTCCAGCCTTTGCGTGCCGTCCCCAAAAATCTGGTCGCCGAACTGGCTGAGGAATTGCGGCACATCGCCGGTCGGCGTGACGTAGCCAAGACGCTCGCCAGAGGTGTAATACCGGTCCGTGGCGGGGATTGAGAGCGCGTCGTTCTCGATCTGTACCGTTAGAATGCCATCCGGGTCCGCCGGCGGGCTATCGGCCCAGGCCATGGCCGGGGCGATACATGGCAGGATTGTAAGGGCGAAGATTGGCAGGACCGCGGGCAGCGCTTTTTTATGTTTGGGCATCACCCCTTAATCGGCATGAACAGGGCTTAATACAAGACGCGCGCCGCGCGCGGGCGTTAATTTTCAGCGCGCGGTGTTCAGCGATCCCGGGGGGTGCAGGTCGCCAGATCGATCAGCCGTTCCAGCACCTCGCTCTCCTGCGCGCCGGCGATGGCGTGCTCGCCGTCGATCAGAAAACACGGCACGCCGTTGATGCCTAAGCGGTGCGCGTGGAGATTTTCGGCGTGCACGAATTCCGTGCCCTCATTGCTGCCCAAAAACGCCATCGCCGGCTCCAGCTCCAGCCCGGCATCGGCGGCGAGCTGGGCCAGCACGAAATGGCTACCGATATCCGAGCCCTCGATGAAATGCGCGCCGAAAATGCGCTCAACCATCGCATCCCCGGCGCCGAAGCGCCACGCATAGCGCACCATGCGGTGGGCATCGACCGAGTTTGGCGTGCGCCTGATGGCGGCGAAATCAAACGCGATGCCCTCCGCCGCACCCAGCTCGGCGATCGAGGCGTAGAGCCGCCGTGCCCGGTCCTCGGCGCCGAATTTGCGGATCATGTAATCGGTGCGGGACATGCCCGTGCGCGGCATGTCCGGGTTCAGTAAAAACGGCCGCCAGACCAGCTCCACCGCCAAATCCTGCCGCCGTTGCAGCAAAAACAGCAGCCGTTTGACGCCAAGGTAACACCAGGGGCAGACGAAATCGAATACGATTTCGACGACCAGCCGCGCCGGCATGGGGGCAAGCACGTTCATACGCGCAGACTAACGCGGTTTTGGAATTTCTGCGAGCACTGGATGGGTCTCAAACTCACTTTGCAGAAAATCCATCACCACCCGCACCCGCGGCGAGAGGTTGCGCCGGCTGGGATAGATCTGGTGCACCGGCACTGGCGGGATTTCCCAGGCCCGCAGCAGGATTTCGATCTCCCCGCGCTCGATCTCGCCTGCAAAATACCAGGCCGGCAGAGCGGCAATGCCGTAGCCGTTCACCACCGCCTCGCGCAAAGCATCGCCGTTATCGCTGCGCAGCCGGCCGGAAACCGTGACATTCACCGGGCCGTTCCGGCTCTCAAAATGCCAGTTATGCGGGTGCGGATGGGCGGTGAAGATCAAACATTGATGCTGCGCCAGATCGGCCGGGCTCTGCGGCCTGCCATGCCGGTCCAGATAGTCCCGGGAGGCGAGAATATAGCGCGAGACAGAGCCGATTTTTTTTACAATCAAAGAGCTATCGGCGATCATGCCGGGCCGGATCGCGAGGTCGATCCCCTCCGCCACCAGATCCGGCAGCGAGTCATTCAGCAGCAGCTCAACCTCCAGCCCGGGATGCTGCCCCAGCAGCCGGCCCAGCCGCGGCACCAAATACAGCCGCCCGAACGCGACCGGGACCGAGAGCCGGACCAGGCCCGAAACCGTGCCCCGCCTGCGGCCAACCGCGGTCTCCGCCTCTTCCAGCGCGTCCAGCACGCGGGCGGCGTAGGCCAGCAAATCCCGCCCGTCATCGGTCAGCGTCAGGCTGCGCGTCGTGCGCTGCAACAGCCGCTCACCCACATGGTCCTCCAACGCCGCGATCTGCCGGGAGATCGCCGGCTGGCTGATATTGAGCTCGCGCGCCACGGCGGAGAACGAGCCTGCCTCGGCCACACGGACAAACACGCGAAAAGCGGCGATTAAATCCATCAGGGCTCAAGCTTAGAGCGTAACGACGCCGGGCCGCAATGCATGCCCAACCCCTTGACGCTGCCGGCCCGCGCGCGCCAATCAACCGATGCGATCCTCTCCGCCAAGCCGCCTGCGGGCGCGCTGCCTCGCCGCCGGCCTCACCCTCCTCGCGGCCCCGGCTTTCGCCCGCCAGGACCCAACCCCGCCGCCCTCGGGCATCGTGGTGCATCTGTTCGGGCCATCGGGTGTCGCCAACAAGATCCTGCCCGCCGGCACCGGGACCGGAGCCGCGCCCTCAACCGGGGCGATTTTGCACCAGATGTTCGTCACCGGCGACCCGGATGCGGTGCCCGGGCAGTCCAGGCCGAAGGGGCGGCAAGGGCAGTAAAGGTAAGTAAGCGCTTCTTTTTTTGAAAAAAAAGAAGCAAAAAAACTTTTATGACGCTGGGCTATAGCGGTTCAACCGGCAACGCCCCTAGGTTATAGAAAAGTTTTTTGGTTACTTTTTTTCAAAAAAGTAACCGCTTCCTTCCCTAATCCTGCGCGCGCAGCTTGTCGGCCTGCGCTTCCAGATGCTTCGCCATGTCGTCCAAATGCCAGGCCATGATGTCGTTGAACGTCACATAGCCGCGATGCGCGACGTCGATTTCCGCAAAATGGTCGACCACCGGCTTCATATCGGCCGCGCGGGCCTGCGCCAGGGTCAAATGCCCGTCATGCGTGGTGTTGGCGTTGTAGAATTTTGTCAGCATCTCCGCCGGGTCATGGTCCCAGCCATGGCGCTTGCCGCCGTCATGCATCCAGCCGCCATCCGGCGGCGGCATCCAGCCGCCATGCGGCGGCGGGGGCGGCATGTCAGCACCGGGCGGCGGCGGCGGGTTCGCATCCTGCGCCAGCGCCATCGCGGGCATGGCAGAGAGGCCGAGCAGGCTAAGCAAAGCAAGAACACGCATTGGAAGAACTCCTGTGAAAAACCTGCGCGCTCTATGCCCCACCAATGTAACGCCTTGATATCCGGCCCGTAACAGTTCCAAAAAAAACGGCACCCGAAGGTGCCGTTTCGGATTTGTAAGCAAAATAAAATCTTTAGCGGGAGTAGTATTCCACCACCAGATTCGGGTCCATCTGCACGGGGAAGGGCACATCCGCCAGCTTGGGCGCGCGCAGGAACTTGCCCTTCATCGCGCGGTGGTCGACTTCCATGTATTCCGGCACGTCCCGCTCGGCGGATTGCGCGGCATCCAGCACCACGGCGATCTGCTTGGATTTCTCCCGGACCTCGATCACGTCGTTATCCTTCACGAGATATGACGGGATGTTCACCTTCTGGCCGTTCACGGTCACATGCCCGTGGCTGACAAACTGGCGGGCGGCGAACGGGGTGACGGCGAATTTCAGCCGGTACACCACGGCGTCCAGCCGGCGCTCCAGAATCTCGATCAGATTCTCCGAGGTATCGCCTTTGCGGCGCACCGCCTCCTCGTAATATTTATAGAAGGATTTTTCGGAAATATTGCCGTAATAGCCCTTCAGCTTCTGCTTGGCCATCAACTGCACGCCGTAGTCGGACGGCTTTTTGCGGCGCTGGCCGTGCTGGCCCGGGCCATATTCCCGCTTATTGACCGGCGATTTCGCGCGGCCCCACAAATTAACCCCCAAACGGCGGTTGATCTTATACTTACTCTCAGTGCGCTTGGTCACGGCGCTGGCCTTTCTTGTTCAAAATTCCGCCAGTAGTCGCTATTTGCAAAATGCAAAAAGCGCGGGCGCAGGCGACCACCGCCTGTCCACGTTCCCGGCAACGAAGCCGCGTCCTAGCGGGTGGGGCGGGGGAAGTCAAAAGCAAGCGGTTCTTTTTTGAAAAAAAGAACCAAAAAACTTTTGATTCCTCTGGGCTACGGGCGTCCCACCGGCAACGCCCCAGGGGAGTCAAAAGTTTTTTGCGGAGCTTTTTTTCAAAAAAGCGACCGCTTTGCCCCGGCCCAGCTCTGGGGGATGGCCGCGATCGGCAAGCTCAGCACGCTGCGCGGGCGGTCCCAGGCCAGCACGGCGCGGGCGCCCATCCAGCGCCCGGCATCGCCGGGGGCGGCTGGCAGCCAGCCGGCGCGGAACTCCAAGCCGCGGGCGGCGTACAGGCAGACGCCGAGCTCGCGGGCGTCGGCTGAGTCCGGGTCGGTATCGGTTGGGCGGCTGACGGGGGCGAGCAAAATGATATCGCGCAGCGGGCGCGGCAGGGTGAAATGCGCGAGACGCGCCCCCCCTGCCCGCTCGATCCTTGCGACCAGGCCGACCCCGCCGGCAATGCCGCGCAGGCTGGGCTGGTAGGTGAGGGAAAAGCCGGCGGCCAAAGCGCGCTCATGCAGGCGGCGGCGGAGCGCGTGCAAAGCCGGGCCGCGGTTCAGCACGGGCGCGTAGCGGCGGGGCGCCGGGCTGCGCCGGCCGGTCTCAAAATACAGCCCGGCGCGGTTGCCGTCGTCGAAATAGCTCTCGCAGGCCAGGCCCTCGGCCAGCAGGATGTCGTGCCGGTCGAGCTCGACATGGTAATAGGTGATCGCCGCCGCCGGCTCGCGCAGGATGGTGGCGCCGTTGACCAGCAGCGAGGCCGGCACCAGCCGCCCGGCAGCGTATATGCAGTGCGAGGGCGAGAGGCGGAGCGGGCGTTGCGGCAGATTGGGTCCGAACGCGCCGGGCTCGATCCGCACCGGGCGGGCATCCGGCAGATCCCGCGCAAAATCCAGCGTGCGGCGGCCGATCCAGCGCACCGGGCGCGGCCCGCCGGAGGTGGTGATCAGCGCGTCGCCGGGTTTCAGCGCCTCGACCGGGCGGTAGCCCTGCGGGGTGAGCAGGAAGGTGCCCCTGGCGAAACACGGCATTTCGCCGCCCAAAGTCAGCAGCGTGCCACCATGCCCGTCCGCGGTGATGCTGAGCGCGGGCTGGCCGGGTGCGGCCTGAAGCCCGGCCAGCGCGATCTCTCCGCCCTGGCTGTTATCAATCGTGAGCGCGCCGCCGCTAAAACTGACCAGGCTGGGGGCGACGCCCAGCAGGTCGATCTCGTCGCTGGCGACCATGTTGTCGGCCAGGGTGGCGAGCCCCGCCGGGTCATTGATGATGATCACCCCGGCGGTGCCCAAAAATACCGCCGGCGCGCCGCCGAAGCTGCCGGTGATGTCGAGCGTCGCGCCCGCCGCGACCTCCAGCACGGAATCATCATACACCCCGCCCTGCAGCACCAGCGCACCGCCGCTTGCCAGGATCGTGCCGTCATCGGTGATGCTGGGCGCGTCGATCACCCCGTAGCCTTGGGTCAGCCCGGTATCGGCCGCGAAGGAGGTGCCCGTCACCAGCCCGCCGGCGAGATCGGTCGCGATCCCGTCCAAGACCTCGCCTGCAACCTGCAGCGTGCCGGCCAGCCCCAAATAGCCATAGATGAGTGACAGGCTGGCGGCGCTGAGCGTGCTCGCGGCGCCGATCTGCAGCCGCGGGCCGCCCAGCATGACGATCCCGCCGGCGATGCCAAGGCTGGACTCGCCGCCCATCGTCACCGCCCCTTCCAGCGTAAGGGCGCTGAGCTGCAAATCCGCATCCCCCTCCAACACGATGCTGCCATAATCATTCACAGCACCAAGGCTGCCGGCAGCACTGCCATAGGCGATCAGCGTGCCGCCGGTGCCGAGCGACATACTGGCCACCTGCAAACTGCCGGCGAGCAGCATATTCGCCAAATCCCCGGCGGCAATCACCAGGCTGCCGGCGGCCGCCACATCACCCAGAACATCCGCCACGCTGCCGGCCGCCCCCGCCGCGCTGGCGAGCGTGATATTGCCGCTGGTGGAAAACGTAACCCCCAGCACCGTGATGCTGCCGGCCCCGCCGGCATCGCCGATCGTGAGGTCGGCGCCGAAGCGGGCGGCGGCGGCGCTGTCGAACACCGCGTTCCCGCCGGCATCGATATCCAGCGCGGTGCCGGAGAGCCCGTTGATTTCCATGAAGCTGGCGAACTCGGCAACCCCGCTCACCAGCACGTCACCGGCGGCGAGCGGCAAGGTCTGCGGCACGGGCTGCACCCCCGGCCCGAAGGACACGCTCTGCGCCTCGCTAACACCTTCCCCGCTATAGGCGTTGACCACCTCAAGCGGGCTCGCCGCCGCGACCGCGATCACGTCGCTGAACCCCTGCAGCGGTCCGCTGCCGCCGCTGAAGGTCAGCCCGCTCACGCTGCTGCCGGCGACGTAGCTGAGCCCCGCCAAAGCGGTATTCAGCGCGTTGATATTTGCCGCCGCGAGCGTGATGCGCGCGGCCGGCGCCAGGGTTCCGGCTTCCAGCACCCCGCTGCTGACCGCGATGGTCAGGCGCAGGCTCTGGGTGGTGGCGTAGGGCAGTTCCAGGCTCAAGCCGAGCAGCGGCTGCGCGGTCCCCACGCTTGCCGCCAGGTTGCCGGCCTGCGCCAAAACCGGCCCTGGCGGCTCTAGCATCACATCGGAATCGCCCGCCGCGTCCAGCCCGGTCACCACGTTATCGCCCGCCGGGATCGCAGCCGCGATGGTGTATTCCACCGTGCCGCCCTCCCCGCTCTGCGCCCCGGCGACCTCAAATCCGTTGGCCGAGACATTGAGTACGTTGAAATCCGTGAGATCCGGGAAGATCAACTGATCGCCCGGCGCGAAGCCAATGACGGTGCCGTTGAAATATTGCGGCCCGCTGATCACAAACGCGCCGCCGGCATCGCCCAGCGTGCTGGCATAGCCGCCGGTGATCAGCCCGGCGGCCGCACCCGCCTCAAAGCTCAGCGTGACCGAGCTGTCGATGCTCATCGGCGTTGCGTCAAAAATACCGTAGAGCGGCGAGACCGGGCCCAGCACCATCACCCCGCCGGGCGCCACCGCGAGATCAGCGCCGCCGCCGATGCTCCCCGCCGCGATCAGCAAGGTCGCGTTATCCCGCGCCAGGATCGTGCCCGGCCCGGCGATGCCGCCGGGTTCGGAAAAATTTCCCGCCAGCAACGTGCCGCCGCCGGCCAGCACCCCGCCGGATTGCAGGGAAATCGCCGGGTTATACAGCGCCTCGCCGGCGCCATCGGCCACCAGCAGACCGGCAAAATCCAGCAGCCCGGCGGTGCCGAGCACGATCTCTCCGGCCAGCGACGCACCGGCGCCGGCGACCATCGCGCCGTCCAGCACCAATCCATCCGCCACAATCTGGCCGTCATCCAGGCTGGTGCCGCTCAGCAGCAGGTTATTGCCCGGCAGCACCAGCGCGCCCAGCGGCGCGATCTCCACCCCGCCGGCGGCGTTCAGGTCGCCGAGCACGCTGTAGGTGCCTTTCACCTGCAACGCGCCGGCCAGCGTGTCATTGCCCGGCTGCAAAATCTGGCTGCCGATTGTGAGCGGGCTGGCCCCGGCCGCGTGCGTGGCGAGGTTCAAATAAATCTCGCCGCGCGTGACCTGCGGCGGCAGCACGCCCGCGACATCATTGACTGAAAAGAAAAACTCCTGGGAGCCGCCGGTGGCGTAAAGCTCCAGCCCCGCCAGCAGCGTGTTGAGCGCGCCGAGCTCATCCGCGTTCAGGCTCAACACCACCGTGCCGGAACCGAGCCCGGAGGCCGCGATACCGCCGAGATTTTTGTAGCCAGGCAGCAGAATGACGCCATCCGCCAAGGCCAGCGTCACGCTCAGCGTTTCCGCCGTCCCCCGCCCCATCGCGGCGAGGCCGCTGGCGATCGGGTCCGAGAGATACAGCACGGGCAGCGCGCTTGGCAAATTGGCTTTGATCGTCACCAGATCGGGCGGCGCGACCATGGCCGGGCCGATGGTCTAGATCACATCCACCGCCATCCCGCCTTGCGCGGGCAGCGCCAGCGGGTCGCTGGCGGTGATCAGCAAATCATCCGCTCCCGCCCCCACTGGCTCTGTCAGCTCCAGGCTGGCGAGCGCGCTGTTCACCTCGGCAGCGCTGCCCTGGATGGTAAGGGTATTGCTGTTGGCGCTCACCAGCGCGCCCGCCGCGGCGCTGGCGCTCAACGATGCCGCCGCATTGCCCGCCACGATGGTGACGCTTAAGGTCCCGCCGCCCGGATCATCGATCAACACGCCGCCCGGCGCCAGCGCCGCGAGCGAGGAGAGCGTGGGATTGCCGGCCAGCACAACAAGGCCGGCCGGCGTAACGATGGTGATCGGGCTGGTCACAATCTCAGGTTACACAACCCATGAGATTACGCCAGCGTTATTGCTGCAACCTTAAGATATCCGCGCGAACGCTCTACGGAATCGCTCTAGGTCTGTTTTAGAGGCGGATTCAGACATTCTGTGGGATCGCAAAGCGATTCCACGGAATGTCATCCGGCTCTAGCTCGCCAGGCGCCGGCGGTTGGCGCGCACCTTGCGGCGATATAGCCGGACAATCTTCTCCGCCCCCAGATCATGCGCGCCCACCATGGCGGCGCGCATCATCACCCCGCCGCTCTCCGCCAGGCTCTCCAGCTTCTCGGAGACCATCAGCTCCGCCTCCGCCTCTACCCCCGGCCCGCCAAGCGCCATTTTGGTGAGCCTGAGCGCGATCACCTGATTCGCCTCAAACGCTAGCATGGCGCTCTGAAACGCGGTGCTGGCGAGGTTGAAATGCGGCCACAGGGCGGCGGATTTACGGGGCATTGGGAAACATCTTTCAGTTGGATTTCCCTTATATGGTAGCTGCGCGGTAAATGCCGCATGAATTCTGCTGCATCGCAACATAAGAACTGAGATTTCAAAGAAGAAAGTAAGTGCGTGTTTTTTTGAAAAAAAGCACCAAAAAACTTTTGATTCCCCCCTCGCGCGTGGGTATGCACGCATTCGCGTGTCGTGCGCATGCACGCAGTCGCATGACGTGCGCATGCACGCATTTGCGTGACGCAGCGTTGGAAAGGCGCCGGAGGGCGCAAAAAAAAATTTAAAAAGAGATACCTTCTTCTTTTTCTTAATCTTTTACCTTACCCCGCCATCAGCTCCGCCTGCCGTGCCAGCCTGATCAGCGTCTCCGCCCCCGGCCCTTCGGGCAGCGCGGGGCGGGGCGGTTTGGCGCCGGCCAGCCGTGCCGCCAGCCAATCCGCCCAGTCCTGCCAAAGCGCCACCTCTCCGGGCGGGATCACCGGCCGGTCCAGCGCCAGCACGGAGAGCCGCCCGGCCATGCGCCGCAACGCCGCGTCCACCACCGCGCCGCGTTCGATCACCCGGTCGTGCTGCCCATGCGGCTCCAGCAGCGCGCGGGAAAGTGCGGCTTCCAGATTATTACTGGCCATGCCGGCGGCGCGCCTGGCGGCGTCCGGCGCCGGGCCGCCTTTGGCCAAGGCCTCGAACACCGCGCGCGCGAAGGCGGCGTGCGCGGCCATCGCGGCGCTGATCCCCGCCTCCAGCCGCCCGCCCTCAAACGCCGGCCAGAGCAGCAAATTCGCCGCCACCGCGAGGCCCCCGCCCAGCAGCGTGTAACCCACCCGCGCCAGCGCCACCTGTAGCTCATCGGCCCCCGGCGCGATCTGCTCGATCAGCAGCACGATCATCGGCGTCAGCGCCGCCACGAACAGCCCGTAGCTGACCGAGCGGATGGTAAAGGCGAACGCGGTGAGCGGCAGCATCGCCAGCGCCAGCTCCAGCCTGGTTTGCGAGAGCAGGCCGATCCCCGCCGCCAGCGCGCCGCCGAACGCGGTGCCGGCAATCCGCTCCGCGCTGCGCAGCCAGGTCGCTGAAAAATACGGCTGTAAACAGAGGATCATCGTAATCGTCGCCCAATGCGCGAACGGCCCGCCATACAGCAAGGTCGCCGCCAGCGCCGGCACCGCCACAATCACCGTGCGCAAAGCGTGCCGCAGAGGTGCCGCGGCCAGGTTGAAATTTTGCCGCGCCGGCGCCAGCACCAGCGCCCGAAGCGTCCGCGGCGCGGCCGGCCCCGCGATATCCGCCGCCGGCGCCGAGACGGTGGCCAGCACCGCCAGATTCTCCGCAATCGCGCCCAGCAGATGGTTCGGCTCGGACTCCACCGGCAGCTTGGCGATGGCGTCCCGCAAGCGCGCCAGCAAGGCGGCTGTCTCCGGCGTGTCCAGCGATTGCTGGGCCACAATCTCCGGCCCCGCTGCATGCAGCCGCGCCGCGATGATGCGCAAAGGTTCAGCGCAAAGGCCGCGATAGGCCGGCCAGGCCTCCAGCGTGTCGGACAGCGCAATCAGCCCGGCGAAAATCTGCTCGAAGGTTTGCAACCGCAGCGTGAGCTGCGCGCCGCGCGGCGAGACCAGGCCGCGCCCGCGGAAAATCTCCAGCGCCACCTGGCGCGCCGCCTCAATCGCCTCGCGCACCCCGCGCCGGTGCTGCGCCGCATGCGCCTCAAACGCCACAGCCCCCACCTCGGCTCCCGCCAGTTCCGCCAAATCCGCCGCGAGCGCGCCGAGCCCGCCCGCCACCTCCGCCAGCGCCAGGCGGGAGGGCTGGTACGGGTGCACGCGCCAGATCGCCAAAGTCAGCACCGCCGCCCAGGCGGCGCCTGCGCAAAAATTCAGCCCCTGCCCGGCCGCCGCACCCGCGCTGCCGGCCGGCATGCCCACCGCCAAAATCACCACCACACTCAGCAAATTGCCGACCTGCAGCCCGCCCTGGCCATAAACCCGCGCAAAACTGGCGCAGAACATCACCGGGGCGGCCACCGCCACCGCCAGCCAAACCCCCTCCCCCCGCAGCCAGCCGAACAGGCCGTAAACCACGCCGCTGCACAGCGCGAACACCACCACCGCCGGAACACGCCGCTGCACCGGGCCGCCAGGATCGGCAAAACAGGTGAGCAATGCCCCCAGCGCCGCCAGGCCGAAATGCGGCAAATTGAGAATATCACCCACCAGCAGCGTCACCGCCACGGCAATGCCGGCGCGCAAACCCTCCGCGAGAGACACGGCGCGGGGGTTGAGGGTGATGGGGAGGTTCATGATGAGGGGGGCAAGTAAGCGGTCGCTTTTTTAAAAAAAAGCTCCGCAAAAAATTTTTGATTTCTCTGGGCTATCGCGGTCCAACCAGCATCGCCCCAGAGTAAATAAAAGTTTTTTTGGTTCTTTTTTTCAAAAAAAGAACCGCTTGCTTACGCCCCAAACCTCCCCGATTTCGGAAATCCGTTCGGCGGCAGGCGCCCGGCGCCGGCGCGGTTGCCCAGCCATTCGGTGAGCTTGGTTTCGGTGCGGGTTTTATCGCCAAGCCGCCAGGTCAGCCCCTCGGCCAGGGTGAAGGTTTTTACGTCTGCCAAGCCGCCGTCCTTGTATTTTTGCAAGAGCACCCCGGCACCGCGCGGCATTTCGGGCAGTTCCTCCAGCGGGAAGACCAGCAGCTTGCGGTTCTGGCCGATCACCGCGACATGGGTTCCCGACACTTTGGCGCAGGCGGCCCATTCCTCGCCCGGTTTCAGCGTCATGATGGTCTTGCCCGCCCGGCGTTCGGAGGCGAGCTCGGCGCCCGGCAGGATAAACCCGCGCCCGGCGGAGGAGGCCACCAGGTATTTCGCCCCGGGCTCCGGCAAAAACAGCGCCAGTACGCCGTCCTCGTTCGCCAGCTCCGCCAGCAGCCGGATCGCCTGGCCATCCCCCCGCCCGCGCGGAATGTCGGATGCTTTGATGGTGTAGACCCTGCCATTGGTCGCCAGCAGCGCGATCTTGTCGGTCGATTCGCAGCGCAGCAGGAAGGCGAGCCGGTCGCCTTCTTTGAATTTCAGCTCCGCATCCTCCGGCAGATGCCCTTTTTGCGCGCGGATCCAGCCCTTTTGGCTGAGAATCACGGTAATCGCCTCGCGCTCCACCAGCGCCTCGGCGACGATCTCCACCACCGGCGCTGCGGCGCTGATCTGCGTGCGCCGGGCGCCGAGCGCCCCGCCGCCAAATTTTTTGGCGACCTCGGCGATCTCGCCGGAAATCGCCTCCCAGCGTTTGCCCTCGTCCTTCAGCAGCCCCTGCAGGGATTTCTGCTCGGCCGAGAGTTTTTTATGCTCCAGCCGGATCTCCTCCTCCTCCAGCCGGCGCAGGCTGCGCAGCCGCATGTTGAGGATCGCCTCGGCCTGTATTTCGTTGATTTTAAAGCTGTTCATCAATACCGGCTTCGGCTCGTCCTCGGTCCGGATGATGCGGATCACCTCATCGAGGTTGAGGAACACGGCCAGATACCCGTCCAGAATCTCCAGCCGGCGGGCGATCGCCTCCAGCCTATGGCCGGAGCGGCGGACCAGCACCTCATGCCGGTGGTCCAGCCAGCAGCGCAGCAGCGCCTTCAGCCCCATCACCCGCGGCGTGCGGCTCGCATCCAGCACGTTCATGTTCATCGCGAAGCGGGACTCCAGCGCCGTCGCCCGGAACATCGAGGCCATCAGCATATCCGCGTCCACCGTGCGGGATTTCGGCTCCAGCACCAGCCTGATCTTCTCGTCCGATTCATCGCGGATATCGGCCAGCAGCGGCAGCTTTTTCTCCTCCAGCAGCAGCGCCACCTGCTCAATCAGCTTGGATTTTTGCACCTGGTAGGGAATTTCGGTCACCACAATCACCCAGGTGCCGTTCTTCTGCGCCTCCTTCACCCAGCGCGCCCGGGTGCGCAGGCTGCCGCGGCCGGTCTCATAGGCCGCCAGCAGCGTCGCCTCATCCTCCACCAGCTCACCACCGGTCGGGAAATCCGGGCCGCGCATATGCGCCAGCAACTCCGCCGTGCTGGCCTGCGGATTGGCAATCAAATGCATCGCCGCCTGGCATACCTCGCCGGCGTTATGCGGCGGGATGGAGGTTGCCATCCCCACCGCAATTCCGGCCGCGCCATTGGCGAGCAAATTCGGGAACGCGCCCGGCAGTACCACCGGCTCGCTCTCCTCGCCGTCATAGGTCGGGCGGAAATCCACCGCGTTCTCATCGATCCCGCGCAGCAAAAGCTCCGCGATCTCGGTCAACCGGCTCTCGGTATAGCGCATCGCCGCGGCGTTATCGCCGTCGATATTGCCAAAATTCCCCTGGCCCTCGATCAGCGGAAAGCGCGAGGAGAAATCCTGCGCCAGCCGCACCAACGCCTCATAAATCGAGCTATCGCCATGCGGATGGAACTTGCCCATCACATCACCCACCACGCGCGCGCATTTCTTGAAGCCCGAGCGCGGGTCGAGCTTCAACTGATGCATCGCGTAGATCAGCCGGCGATGAACCGGCTTCAAACCGTCCCGCGCATCCGGCAATGAACGCGACATGATGGTGGAGAGCGCGTAAGCGAGATAGCGCTCGGACAGCGCCTCGCTCAGCGCGGTGGGTTCGATATTGCCGGCTATGTCATCGGGCATGGGGTGGAACCTTAAGAAAGCGGTCGCTTTTTTAAAAAAAAGCTCCGCAAAAAATTTTTATTTACGCTGGGGCGGGGGTGGTGGCGCGGCTAAAGCTTAGAGTCCTCAAAAGTTTTTTTGCTTCTTTTTTTTCAAAAAAAGAAGCGCTTACTTTTCATCTTTCTGCTCCAACCGATCAGACACCATTTCATAAAGCCGCGCCCGCGCCGTTGGAAGGGGCAGGTTACGGCCGCCGAACACGTCGCGGGTTAAAAAATGCCCGGTGATGATGAGGCCGGCCAGGCAATCCGCCAGGGTTGGTTCGGACTCATCCAGCATGAAGACTGGCAAAGGGAAGAGTTTGCTCACCCATTCGCCGGCTTGCGAGAGGGTCACGGCCCGGCCGGTGCGCGGGGAGACGAAGGCGAGCCGGTCATTGCCGCCGGTGGGGCCCGAGAAATCCAGCCCGAAGCCGAGTTCGCGCAGTAAATCCAGCTCCCAGCGCACCAAAGCGGGCAGCGCATGGCCGGGGATATCGATACCGCCCAGCAGGCGCAACAGGCCGGTGAAAACGTCGCCATGCGGCTCGCGCTCCGGCAGGGCGCCGGCGGCGAGCGCGCAGGCGGCGTTCAGCACCGCGAGGTTTTGCCGGTC
>Ga0116231_10007529_pt1 | contig 19851 bp, 15 predicted proteins | sample S1TSphgellanicum_2_FD_89695 | JGI IMG/M metagenome (GOLD analysis project Ga0116231, IMG submission 89695) | Host-associated microbial communities from peat moss isolated from Minnesota, USA - S1T2_Fd - Sphagnum magellanicum MG | ecosystem: Host-associated > Plants > Peat moss > Unclassified...
CGCTGATCATCACGACCGAGGCCGGCGTGACGGAGCGCCCCGAGAAGAAGGCGCCGGCTGGCGGCCCCGGTGGCATGGGCGGCATGGGCGGCATGGGCGACATGGATTTCTGATCCTGGGCCGTACCTACGAAAGGGCCGCGGGGGGCAACTCCCGCGGCTTTTTTTGCGAGAAGCTAGGGAAGTAAGCGCTACTTTTTGTGAACAAAAAGTAGCAAAAAAACTTTATTGATTGGGGTCGGGGGGTTTGGCTGCGTCTACGGCTCGGCCGACACATGCGTCTATACTCTTTGCGATATCGCAACTTTATCGTCCCCCCTTGACGACCACGTAAATATTGAAGAAGCGTCCCGGTCTCACCACGTGAGTCTGATATTTTTTGGAGTTGGTCATGAAAAAACTGAATTGTGTAACACTTATGACAGCCATCGCGCTGCTCGGCACGGCCTCCGGCGCGCTGGCGCTCGGTATTCCGGCGCAGGCCCCGCAGACCGCGGCGGCGCTCAGCGATGCCGACTACGTCTATCACAACCATCACTACAAATATCACTACAAGGGCCACTACTATAACCACCGCTCGCATGGCACCGACGGCTACCACTACTACTAACTAACGGTTAGGCGGCGGCGATGCTCGCATCGCCGCCGCCCGAGCGTGCCGCGACCATGGCCGCCACCGCCAGCAGCCCGGCCGCGACATAAAACGGCGTACCCGGTGCCCCGTGCGTCGCCAGACTATGGGCGAACAGAAAACTGAACAGCCCCGGCCCGATCATCTGTGAGATCGCGGTCACACTCCCGAGCGCGCCCTGCAGCTGCCCCTGCGACGCGGGGTTGATCCGCCGGGTCATCAGGCCGAGCAGGCCCGGCCCCGCCAGCCCCAGCAGCGACATCAGCGGCACGCCAAGCGCGAACCAGATGATCCCGCCGGCGAGCCCGAACGTCACCGCCCCGCCCGCCCCGCAGAGCAGGCCGATGATCAGGCTGGCGCGCTCGCCGATCCGCGCCACGACCCGTTTGACCAGCACCCCCCCGACCACCATGGAGCCGAGCCCCACGCTCGCGAAAAACAGGCCGATCGCCGCGATGCTGAGATGGTAGCGGTAGGTCACGTACAGGACCATGATCGCGGGCAGCACGGCGCGGCTGAGCCAGAAGAGAAAATGCACGGCGGCAAGCGGCAGCAGCCCGGCATTGGCGCGCAGGAACGTCAAGGACCCGAGCGGGTTTGCCTTGCGCCAGGAATACGGGCGCCGGTCCGCGGGGGGAAGCGATTCCGGCAGGACAAGAAAGCCGTAGCACGCGTTGCTGAGGCTGAGCCCGGCCGCGACCCAGAAGGGCAGCCGCGGGTCGATCTGCCCCAGCACCCCGCCGATCGCCGGCCCCAGAATGAAACCGAGGCCAAACGCGACGCTCATCAGGCCAAAACTGGCGGCGCGCTTGTCGGGCGGCGTCACGTCCGCGATATAGGCCTGCGCCGTGGACATGCTGGCCCCCGTGATGCCGGAGATGATCCGCCCGGCGAACAGCAGGCCGATCCCCGGCGCCAGCGCCATCAGGATATAGTCGAGCCCCAGCCCGATATTGGAGATGAGCACGACGGGACGGCGGCCGAAACGGTCCGACAGGCTGCCCATCACCGGCGAGAAGATGAATTGCATCAGCGCCCAGGCGGTGCCGAAAATGCCGATGATGCGCGAGGCGGACGCGGTGTCGCTGTGCATGAACCCAAGGACCAGCCGGGGCAGCACGGGGATGACGAGGGACATCGCCAGCATGTCCAGCATGATCGTGACCAGAATGAAGGCGAGTGCCGCACGGCGCCTCGGCCGCACGAGGTCGAGGTCAGGCGTCATGCGGTCCACGGCACCCTCCCCTGGTTCCCGTGCATCGGGTCGCCCTCACCGTTACGCCCAAACGCGCCGGGTGGCCATGATCCCGGGGCCGTGCGGCGGGCCGGAGGCGAGCGTTTGCGCCGCAGAAGCGCCTTATTTTCAAACCAAAATAAAACGGCTATCGAGGGCTGCCCGGTGCTAAACCGGCGGGTCTGTGATTATCACTGTGAACCTGGAAGGCTAAACAATCACCCGTTCACGACGCAGCCCCTGGGCCAAAGCCGCTGGCAATCAGGTCGTCGGGCAGGACGACCACCTGGCGCGGCCGAGGAAGGGCCTCGGCTTTGTTCGCGCCATCTACAGCCTGCGCACCCTGGGGTTCGGCACCCTGTCCATCGGCATCGCCGCAGCCCTGCACCAGCGCGGCGCACCGCAATGGCTGTACGGGCTGGACTGGATGTTCGGCTTCGTCTGGCCGTACGCCGCCTACCGGATCGCCTCGCGCCACGAAAAGCCGGTACCGACGGAATACCGCAACCTGCGCCTCGATGCGTTGTTCTGCGGCTTCTGGGCCGTGGCGATGGGCTTCAACCTGCTGCCCACCGGCATCATGGTCGTCGTGCTGCTGATGGACAACGCGATGGTCGGCGGTGTCAAACTGCTCGCTGAGAGTGCCGCCGGACTGCTGCTCGGCGGGCTGCTCGCCGCCATCGTGCTGCTCGGGGTCCCGCTCTGCTATTATTCGGACGTGCTGGTGCGCTGGGCCTGCGCGCCGTTCATCGTCATCTACCCGGTCTCGGTCGGGGTGATCAGCTTCCGCAACGGGCTGAAAGTGGTGAAGGAAAAGCGCCTCCTGCGCGAACTCAACGAGCACGACAGCCTGTCCGGCGTGCATTCCCGCGCCTACTGGGAGCGACGGCTCGCCGAGGAGTTTCAGCGCTTCAAGCTGTACCGCCGCCGGGCGGCTGTGATCCTGCTCGACATCGATAACTTCAAAACGATCAATGACAGCTTTGGCCATATCGCCGGCGACGACGTAATCCGCGCCCTCGGCCCCCTGTTGCGCAACCATATGCGTCCCGGCGACATCCCCGCCCGGCTCGGCGGCGACGAATTCGGCATTCTGCTCCCGGAAGCCACGCGCGACGACGCGCTCGCCGTCGTCAGAGGCATTCAGCAGGCCGTCGCGGGGCGCATGTTCGGCGAGGAGGGCAAGCCGTTCAGCGTGACACTCAGCTTCGGCATCGCCGCCATTCCTGAAACGGCGGAAACCCATGCGCATTGGCTGCACTGCGCGGACCAGGCGCTCTACCAGGCCAAGCGCGGCGGGCGGAACGACTGCGCGGTTTTCGGGGCCGACACGCCGGCGTGCTGGAAGTCGAGCTTAGGGCAGGTTTAGGCAAGCGCTTCTTTTGTGACGAAAAGAAGCCAAAAGCTTTTGGAATTCTGGGGCATGGGTGGGGGCGCTGTTGGGGGCCCTTTGTTCTTGCTACCCTCGCGCAACAATGGCCCGCGCGGCAGGGCGGCGGGCTATGTACCACAGGCTCCACACCATCAGCAGGCCGAAAATCACCGCCGAGATAAAGGGCGACACCAGCAGGTAGCGCCCGATCGGCCATACCCAGGCGAGCCCGCACATGCACGCCGTCTGCACCACCAGCCCCATGCCCCACACCACGGTCAGCACCCGGAATACCGCCGGCACGCCGGGGATGTCCCACACCGCCTCATAGCTCGCGGCCCCCGCCTCCGTATTGCGGGACATGGTGGCGCGCGCCAGGTAGAAGATGATCGGCCGGGGCATCGCGAGCGAGCCCAGGAACATCAGGCCGATGGCGCCGGTGACGAGCGCGTCGCGGATCTGGATCAGCCGCACCGAGCCGCCCATCGCGGTCGCGACGAGGGTGAAGAGGATGCTCGCGACCACGACCACCGAAATCGCGTCCAGCCGGCGGGTTTTTATGAGCTCGTAGGCGCTCCAGGCGAGCGGCGGGAGGGCGGAGCCGATCAGCGCGCGCGTGTCGCCGTAATGCGGGTCCAGCAGCGTATAAACGAGGTACGGCGCCAGGAAATTGGCAAACAGCTCAGGCCCGGCGCGCAGCATTTTTCGCATGCGGAGAGGTTTAGAGCATGGGGGGGTTTAGAGAAGGGCCGTAAAGCAGTTACTTTTTTGAAAAAAAGTAACCAAAAAACTTTTGCCACGCCCTCCTACTTAATCATCCCCGTCATCGGACTCGAAGCGCTCGCATGCCCACGGCGCGGAATACGCCCCGCCCGGAACGCAAGCCGCCCGGCCTCGACCCCCGCCTTCATCGCGCGCGCCATCAGCACCGGGTCGTCCGCCATCGCGATCGCCGAGTTGACCAGCACGGCGTCGCAGCCAAGTTCCATGGCGAAGGTGGCGTCATAGGCCGTGCCGACGCCGGCATCGACGAGAACGGGCACCTTCGCCTGCTCGATGATCATCTGGATCATCAGCGGGTTCTGCACGCCAAGGCCCGAGCCGATCGGCGCGCCAAGCGGCATGATCGCGACGCAGCCCATCTCCTCGAGGCGTTTCGCCGCGATCGGGTCGTCCGAGCAGTAGACCATGACCTCGAAGCCGTCCTTGATCAGCGCCGCGGCCGCCTCGATGGTCGCGGCCATGTCCGGGTAGAGCGTGGGGGCGGGGCCGAGCACCTCGAGCTTGACGAGGTTCCAGCCGCCGGCTTCGCGCGCCAGGCGCAGCGTGCGCACGGCGTCATCGGCGGTGAAGCAGCCGGCGGTGTTGGGCAGGTAGGTGTAGCGCTCCGGGCTCACGAAATCCTGCAACATCGGCGCGCCACGGTCCGACAGGTTCACCCGCCGCACCGCGACCGTGACCATCTCGGCGCCGGACGCCTCGATGGCGGCCGCGGTCGTGGCGAGGTCCTTGTACTTGCCGGTGCCGACGATCAGCCGGGAGGCAAAACGCCGCCCGGCCACCTGCCACTGGTCTTCCGTGGGCAAACCAATATCCATGTTCAGCCTCCACCGATGAAATGCACGATCTCGAACTGGTCACCCGCTTCGAGCCGGACCTCCGGGTAGGTCGAGCGCGGCACGATCTCGCGGTTGCGTTCGACCGCCACCTTGCGCGTGTCCAGGCCGAGATCGGCGATCAGTCCGGCCACCGTCATCCCCGGCGCGAAGCCCATGGGCTCGCCGTTCACGGTCACCGAAAGAGGGCTCAGCACGCTGCTCATGACCTTATTATCGGCCGCCGCCCTGGCCCCCGCAAGCCGGCGGGCAGCACCCTTGTGAAAACCTGGCACCGGCGAACTTGGCGGCCGCGATTCCGTCGTGCTAGCGGATCAAAATGGCAAACTCCCTGATTTTTGTCCTGAACGGACCGAACCTCAACATGCTGGGCACGCGCGAGCCGGAGATCTATGGCACCGGCACGCTGGACGACCTCGAATCCCTGTGCGCCGAGACGGCGGAGGGCCTCGGGATCGGCGTTGCGTTCCGTCAGAGCAACATCGAGGGCGAGTTGATCTCCTGGGTGCAGGAGGCGCGCACAGCCGCCTCCGGCCTCATCATCAACCCCGCCGGGTACGCCCACACCTCGATTGCGCTGATGGACGCCATCAAAACGCTCGAAATACCGGTGATCGAGGTCCACCTCTCGAATGTCCACCAGCGCGAATCCTTCCGCCACCACTCCTATGTTTCGCGCGCCGCCGACGGGGTCATTTGCGGCCTCGGATTCGCAGGCTATAGGCTCGCCTTGATCGCCTTGTCCGACATACTGGAAGAAGACCAATGAGCCTCTCCTTCGACCCCGACGCGCTGCGCATCCTGGCCGAACTGATCAACACGACCGGTCTCTCGGAGATCGAGCTCGCCGAGGGTGACCGCAAGCTCCGCCTCGCCCGCCAGGTCGCGCCGGTGAACGTGCCGGTGATGGCCGCCGCCGCGCCGGCCGCCCCTGCGGCCCTGGCCCCCGCCCCGGCCGAGCCCGCGGCGCCGGCCGCCGGCGCCGACCCCGCGCGCCACCCCGGCGTCGTCAAAAGCCCGATGGTCGGCGTCGCCTACCTCGCCGCCGAGCCGGGTGCCGCCCCCTACGTCACCACCGGCCAGACGGTCGAAGCGGGGGCAACACTCCTGCTGATCGAGGCGATGAAGACGTTCAACCAGATCAAGGCGCCCCGTTCGGGCACCGTGAAGCAGATCCTGGTCACCGCCGGCGCGCCGGTGGAGTTCGACGAGCCCCTGCTGATCATCGAATGATCAGCGCAACCGCCACCTGATCGCCAAGGGGCCCGCATGTTCAAAAAAATCCTCATCGCCAATCGCGGTGAAATCGCGCTGCGCGTGCAGCGCGCCTGCCGGGAGCTCGGCATCGCCACCGTCGCCGTGCACTCGACCGCCGATGTCGACGCCATGCATGTCCGCCTCGCCGATGAGAGCGTATGCATCGGCCCGCCGCTCGCGCGCGATTCCTACCTCAACATGCCGGCGATCCTCACCGCCGCCCTGATCACAGGCGCGGAGGCGATCCATCCCGGCTACGGCTTCCTGTCCGAGAACGCGACCTTCGCGGAGATGGTGGAGGCGCATAACCTCGTCTTCATCGGGCCGACCGGTCAGCATATCCGGATGATGGGCGACAAGATCACCGCCAAGACCACGATGGCGGCCCTCGGCGTGCCGCTGGTGCCGGGCTCGCCGGGCGAGCTGCAGACGCTTGAGCAGGCGCGCGAGGTCGCGGAGGCGATCAAATACCCCGTCCTGATCAAGGCGGCGGCCGGCGGCGGCGGGCGCGGCATGAAGGTTGCCCGCAATGCCGGGGAGCTTGAGGCCGCGTGGTCGGAAGCGCGCGCCGAAGCCGGGGCCGCCTTCGGCAACAACGCCGTGTACCTCGAAAAATACCTCGACAAGCCGCGCCATATCGAGCTGCAGATCCTCGCCGACCATCACGGCGAGGTCGTGCATATCGGCGAGCGGGACTGTTCGCTGCAGCGCCGGCATCAGAAGGTGCTCGAGGAAGCCGGCTCCCCCGCGATCACACCGGCGGCGCGCGAAGCCCTCGGCGCCACGGTGACGCAAGCCCTGAAAAAAATCGGCTACCGCAACGCCGGCACGCTCGAATTTCTCTACCAGGACGGCCAGTTCGCCTTCATCGAGATGAACACGCGCCTGCAGGTGGAGCACCCGGTCTCGGAGATGATCTCGGGGCTCGACCTCGTGCACGAGCAGATCCGCATCGCGGCCGGCGAGACGCTCGGCTACACCCAGGCCGATATCCATTTATCCGGCCACGCGATCGAATGCCGGATCACCGCCGAGGACCCGGAAACCTTTGCGCCCTCGCCCGGCCGCGTCGATGTGTTTCACCAGCCGGGCGGGCTTGGCATCCGTGTGGACTCGGCCCTGTACGCCGGCTACCGCGTGCCGCCGCATTATGACAGCCTGATCGCGAAACTGATTTCGTACGGCAAGACGCGCGAGGAAGCGATCGCGCGGATGCGCCGCGCGCTGCGGGAGTTCGTGATTACGGGGATCAAGACGACCATTCCGTTGCACGAACGGATCCTGGCGGACCCGGATTTCGTCGCGGGAGATTATACGATCCACTGGTTGGAGAGGTTTGTGGCGAAGTAAAAGTAAGGAAGCGCTTGTTTTTTGAAAAAAAGCAGCAAAAAACTTTTGCCACGCTGGCCCGTGGGCTGTTACGCCGCCACAACCATGGCCCAGATTGAGTAAAGTTTTTTTGCTACTTTTTGTTCACAAAAAGTAGCGCTTCCCTAGCTTATCGTCCTCGCGACCAAATCAACACGAACACTGTCATCCGGCGTCTTCATCCCATCCCCGTCACTGGCCGGATGATACTCGATCGTCAGCGTCGTCTTGTTCACGATGATGCGCAGATATCCGTAATCACCGTCGTCGTAGCTCTCCAGCGTCACCTCGTCCTGGCCTTTGCCCGCCTCCTGGATCACGAGCGGCGTGCGCAGCGCGGTGCCGCCCTTTTTGCTGAGTTTAGCGAGCCCGTGGCCGCCATTGCCGGCGATGATGTAGGGGATTTCGGCCTTGCCGTGCGTGCGGGTGAAGCGCTGGTAGTTATGCGCATGCGCGGAGAGGACCGCATGCGGCCAGACGCCGGCAGTGTTACAGGCATCGTCGATCTGCGCCAGCATCTCCGTGCTCCAGCCATGCTTGGAGCCGGCGGTATAGGCCGGATGGTGATGGGCGATGATCAGCGCGCCGTTATAGCCCTCGGATTTTACGCGGCCGAGTGCGGCCTTGAGGTAGCTCAGCTGCGCGGTGCCGATGTCATCGTCCGAGATCACGCCGGGATCTTCGAGCGTGTTGCTGTACAAGGCGAGGATGCGCACGAACGGCGCATCGAAGGTGAAGAATACACCGGGCTGGATCTGCGCCGTGCGGGAGAGGCCGCCGGCCTGCGGGGTCGCAACGAAATCCGTCTGGCAGAAATTCTCCAGGAAGGCGGCGAGGGTGGGCGTATCGACGCCGGGTGCGACCATGCCGTCATGGTTGCCGGCGAGTGCGATGATCGGCGCCGGATAGTCGCGGTAGGGGTCGTAGAACTGGTCGTAGTAGTACTGCGCCTCGCCAAAATTGTAGATCACGTCGCCGAGATGGAAGTAGAACATCGGCACGTCGGCCTTGTCGGCCTCGTCGAAATCCGCGGTCATTTTATCGGCGACGAGGCTCTGCGATTCCGGCCCGCGCACGCTACCGGTATCGCCGACGCTGTGGAACACGATCTGTCCGGCCTTGGTGATGTTATCGAGTGCCGATTGATCGACGCCGAGCACGGCGGCGAGTGTCAGGCGCGGCTCCGGCGCTTTATCCGAAAACCCGCGCGGATCGGGAAACGGTGTCGCCTTGAGTTTGTGTTCCTTGTTGAGCTGGTCGATGGTTTTGTAGGCCTCGGAGTCCGAGCCGTGCTTGATCACGAACTTGGTCGGATCCGGTGTCGGTTCCGGCTGGGAGAATACCGGGTGCCCGATGACCGTGCTGTTGCCGTTGCCGTTGCCGTTCACCGGCGGCGTGTCGGCGGCGTTGTTGCCATCGTCGTTGCGATTGGCCTTGCCATCGTCCGCTTCGTGTTTAGGCTGCTTGTGGTGTTTTTTTGGTTTGCGCGTCATCGCACCCTCCTGGTTTTTTGATAACCTGCCATGGGAGGCAGCCTTGGCACGCCGCGTCAGGCGCCCATCAACGCGTACGGGCCGCCCTTGACCAAAGCCCGCTGATAGGCCGGCCGTTCATGCAACCGTCCGAGATAGTCCCGCAGACGGTCCGGCAGATCGGCCCGCGTCGCCGCCGCTTCCACCGGAAAGCTCATCATGATGTCCGCACCCGTCAGTTCCGCGCCCGCGAAATACGGGCTGTGCTCCAGCGAGCTTGACCAGAACGCCACATGCGTGGCGATGTTGGGATCGACATAGCCTTTGGCGACGCCGCCGAACAGTATCTTCGCGAGCGGACGCATGAACGCCGGCATCTGTCTGGACTTTGGCACCGCGGTGAAAATCAGCTTCATCACCAGCGGCGGCATGGCCGAGCCCTCGGCGTAGTGCAGCCAATAGTCATAGAGCCGCCGCTCGGCCGTGTCCGCCGGCGGGATCAGGCGGCCCTCGCCATAGGTCCTGATCAAGTAATCCACGATCACGCCGGTCTCGGCGATCGTCGCACCGCCATCGGTGATCACCGGCGATTTGCCGAGCGGATGCACAGCTTTCAGGGCGGCGGGCGCCAGCATCGTCACGGGATCGCGCTCATAGCGCTTCACCTCGTAGGGAATGTCGAGCTCTTCGAGCAGCCAGAGGACGCGCTGCGAGCGGGAGTTCGCGAGGTGGTGGACGGTTATCATTTTTTGCCCTTGGTTAGAGAGACAGGAAGTAAGGGCTTCTTTTCTGGAAAAAAGAAGCAGAAAATTTCTGCTCTTGGGGGCGCGGGCGCGTCCGGATAAACAACCCAGGCATTTCGGTATGATCCTGAGGTATCACCCCGAACCCGTTCATCCCCGCGAAATCGTCTCCGCAAACAGCGTCTCCCCCCGCATATCCACCAGCGCGTAGGCGAGCTTGCGCCCCGTCAGCCGCACCGTCATGAAGCCGTGCGCGCCGGAGGCAAAGCCGCCGCGGATCGGCGGGTTCGGCGTATAGGTCTGCGAACCCGCACCGGTCACGACATAGGTGACACCGTCCATCTTGACCGATTGCAGGCAGTGGTCGTGGCCGCAGATATAAAGGGGGATCTGGTGTTTGAGCAGGATCGGATTGAGCCGGGCGATCAGGTCGGGCTGGTCGTGGTCGTAGCCGTCGGAATTATCGAGCGCGGTATAGATCGGATGATGGCCGATCACGATCTTCCAGGGCGCGGTTGATTTCGTGAGGGCGGCGTCGAGCCAAGCGAGCTGCGCGTCGGTATCCTGGCCGCTGATATTGGTTTTCGAGCCGATATAGGCGCGGATGAAGGGCGAGGTATCGACGTAGAAAAAATCCGCCGGCGTGCCGTCCGGCAAAGTGGCGGATTCCGTGTAGTAGCGGGCGGGCAGCTTCCAGCGCGGGCTTTTCTGGCTGTAGTCCAGCTGCGCCTGCACGTTGCCGCGGTAATCATGGTTGCCGAGGATGACCTTCCACGGCGTGTACAGGGACGGGTCGGTATAGATCTGCTCGAACGAGCTCTGCCATTGCGGGTCATCGACGCTGGTAACACCGTTCTCGTAGAAATTATCGCCGACCGAGACCGTGTACTGGCTGCCGATGGCGCTCGCGGTCCGGCCCATCTGCCGGCCGACATTCACCTGGTCGAAATGCCCGTTGCGGCCCCAGTCGCCGACCAGGATGAAGGTGAGCGCCTCGCTCGCGGCCAGCGCCGGTGCTGCGGGCAGGCTGGCGCTGGCGCTGATGGTGGCGGTGGTTGAGACGAATTGCCGGCGTGTCAGCTGCATGGTCTACCTCGGATATGCGACGCGAAGCGTCAGACTCAGACAGCGGGGAGGCATAGCAAAGTGCCGCCGAACTGTCTGCGACGAATTCGCGACAATGCGGCCGGGGGACCTCAAACCACTGGCCAGGCAGGCTTCGAGCGCTTATTGAAAATCGGTAACAAAAGTTGAACCCTAGTCCCCGGGGACAATTTAAGCCACATGGTTCTTATGTCTGCTCTCCCGACCAAGCCGGAAAATGGATTTCTGGCGCGCGGCGCCGAGCCGCAGGGAGTGCGCAGCCGGAGCGGCGCGCCGGGGACCGGGCGGATCGTCATCGCCTCCAACCGGGTGCCCTCGCCGAACGAGAAAGCCGCGACCGCGGGCGGCCTCGCCGTCGCCCTGGCGGACGCCGCAACCGCGGGGTCCCTCTGGTTCGGCTGGAGCGGGCGGCGCGCCGAGGAGACCTCGACCGAGGCGCACATCACCGTATCCGATGACGGCGTGACCTTCGCGACGATCGACATCGCCGAGCGCGACTACCAGAAATTCTATAATGGTTTTGCGAACGGCGCGCTGTGGCCGCTGTTTCACTACCGCACCGGCCTGCTGCGGTTCAACCGGCCGGATTACGACGCCTACCGGGCCGTCAACCGCGCGTTCGCGGAGGCGCTGATCCCGCTGCTGGAGCCGGGCGACCTGATCTGGATCCATGACTACCAGCTGATGACGATGGCGGCCGAATTGCGCGCGCTCGGCATCCAGAATCGCATCGGTTTCTTCCTGCACATCCCCTTCGTGCCACCCTCGCTGCTGCAGGTGCTGCCGCCCGCGGGCGAGCTGCTGGCGGCGCTTGCGGCCTGCGATGTCGTGGGGTTCCAGACGGTCGGCGACGTCCGCGCGTTCCTCGACAACGCGGTCGCCCTGCTCGGCGTGCAGCCGGACGCGCAGGATGGCTTCTCCTACGCCGGCCGCGACGTGCGGGTCGTGCACACGCCGATCGGGATCGACGCCAAAAAATTCGCCCAGCTCGCCGAGCGCGCGGAGCTGACCCCCGAGGCCGCCCGGCTGCATGAGAGCCTGGGTGACCGCGCGCTCGTGCTGGGCGTGGACCGGCTGGATTATTCCAAGGGCCTGCCGCAGCGCTTCGATGCCTTCGGGCGCCTGCTCTACGCCTATCCGCAGCACCGCCGCTGCGTGAATTTTCTGCAGATCGCCGCCCGCTCGCGCCAGGAGGTCGGCTCCTACCAGACCCTGCGCCGGGAGCTCGACCGCCGCGCCGGCGACATCAACGGCGAGTTTTCGGATTTTGACTGGGTGCCGCTGCGCTACATGACGCACCCGGTGAAGCGCAACGCCATCGCAGGCTTCTACCGGCGGGCGAATATCGGGCTGGTGACGCCGCTGCGGGACGGTATGAACCTGGTCGCCAAGGAGTACGTCGCGGCGCAGGATCCGGAGGATCCTGGTGTGCTGGTCCTCTCGCGCTTCGCGGGTGCGGCCGATGAGCTGACGGAGGCGCTGATCGTGAACCCGTTCGATGCCGACGAGGTTGCCGCCGCGATGCACCAGGGCCTGGTGATGAGCCTTGAGGAGCGCCGCGAGCGCCATGCGAGCCTGCTGGCAAAAGTCCGGCACACGACGGCGCAGCGCTTTTGCGAGCAGTTCTTAGCCTACCTGCGCGCAGCATCCTGATGCCGGACAATCTGGACGTCCAGAAGCTTGATCGCGAGACCGGCCCGGTGAGCGCGACCCCCGCCACCGGCAGCGTCGGCGCGGCGGAGAAACGGGACCTGACCATCCTGCGCGCCCATGGCGCGGCCGAGGCGGCGGCGGCGCACGCAATCGGGTTCAACTTTCTGCTCTTGAGCGATGCCGGGCAGGCCGCAACCGGCGGGACCGAGACGCTGCTCGACATCGACCTCACAGCAGCGGTGCATGACGATGCGCTGTTGCAACAAAACCCCGACTGGTTCGTGCATGGCCCGCAGGGTCCGACGTTCCGGTTTCTGGCGGATACCGACGCGACCGTCGGCTGGTGGCGCCAGAAAATTCTGGACGCCCTGGAGGCCGGGTTTGCGGGGTTCTACTGCCGTGCGGCGCATCATATTCCAACTGGCGTCTGGACATCCCTCATCGAGGCGGCGCGGGCGCAACGGACGGACGCGCTGTTCATCGCCGACATCCTCGGCGCGACCCCGGGCGAAGTCGCCCGATTGCAGGGTGCCGGCTTCTCGCTCGCGACCTCCTCCTCCTGCTACTGGAATTTCTCCGCCGGCTGGCTGAACGAGGACACCGCCCGCGCGGCCACCATCGCGCCGCCGCTCAGCCTCGCCGGGGCGCCCGGCGGCGGTCCGTTGCGGGGCAACGAGGCGAGGCGGGCGATCCGTTTCGCCGCCGCGTTCGGCACCGGCTGGCTGCTCGACACCGCCATCTGCCCGCTGAGCGATGACATCAACCTGGAAATCGCCGCGGTGAATGCGCTGCGGGCGGCCAACCCGGCTTTGCGCGCCACCGAGCCCGCCACCTTGCGCTCCTCGCCCGGCGGCGGCCTCGCGCTCCTCGCGCGCGGCGATGATTTTCTGATCGCGGTCAACGCCACGACCGTACCGGCGCAGGCGCAGGCCGCCACCCTCCTGCCACAGCTCGGGCTCTCCGGCCTGCAGGACATCGACGAGGCGGCGACCCTCACGCCCGCTGACGCGCTCAGCCTGCCCCCCGCCGCCGTGAAGTTCTTCAGGCCCGCGAGCCGCCCGCCGGTCTGCCTCCCCCTTGCGCCAAAACTCGACTGCGACGCGCCGCGGATCGCGATCGAGGCGATCACCCCCCAGGTCGATGACGGCAGCTTCCCCGTGCGCCGGACCGTGGGCGATCTCGTCACCGTCGAGGCGGATTTCATCGCCGATGGCCATGACAAGCTCGCGGGCGAGGTGCTGGTCCGCGCCGCCGATGCGACCGAATGGCGCGCCTATCCGCTCGCTCTGGTCGCGAATGATCGCTGGCGCGCGCAGTTTCCGCTCGAGCGCATGGGGCGGCATATGTTTGTCGTCACCGCGTGGAAGGACGCCTACGCGACCTTCGTCGACGAGCTGACCAAAAAACAGAACGCCGGCGTGCCCATCCATCTCGAGCTGCGCGAGGGTATGGAACTGGTCGAGGCCGCCGCCCACGGCCATGTGGGCTTGAGCGAGCTGCTGACCGCGTTGCGGGCCGAAACCCCGGATGCGCAGTACGAGCGCTTCATCAGTCCGGCGACGGCCACGCTGATGCGCGCCGCCGCGCCCCGCAAATTCCTCGTGCGCTCGCACGAGATCATCCTCGACGCCGAGCGGCTCAAAAGCTCGTTTGCGAGCTGGTACGAGATTTTCCCGCGCAGCCAGTCCGGCGATCCGAACCGCCACGGCACACTCCGCGATGTTATCGCCCAGTTGCCGCGCATCGCCGGCATGGGGTTCGACGTGCTGTATTTTCCGCCGATCCACCCGATCGGCGCGAAAAACCGCAAGGGCCGCAACAACACCCTCACCCCCGCGCCCACCGACCCGGGCAGCCCCTACGCGATCGGCAGCGCCGATGGCGGGCATGACGCGCTGCATCCCGAGCTTGGCACCCTCGAGGATTTCCGCGCCCTGGTCGCCGCGGCCAATGCACATGGGCTGGAGCTCGCACTCGATTTCGCGATCCAGTGCGCGCCGGATCATCCCTGGCTGCAAACGCATAAGGACTGGTTCGACTGGCGGCCGGACGGCTCGCTCCGCTACGCCGAGAACCCGCCGAAAAAATACGAGGACATCGTCAACGTCGATTTCTATACCGACGGCGCGAAGCCCGCCCTGTGGCTCGCCCTGCGCGATGCGGTGCAGTTCTGGGTCGACCAGGGTGTCAAAATCTTTCGCGTCGACAATCCGCACACCAAGCCGTTTCCGTTCTGGGAATGGCTGATCGCCGACATCCGTTCCCGCCACCCCGACACGATGTTCCTGGCCGAGGCTTTCACGCGGCCGAAGGTGATGTACCGCCTGGCGAAGATCGGCTTTTCGCAGTCCTACACGTACTTCACCTGGCGCAACACGAAGGCCGAGCTGGAAGAGTACCTGACGGAGCTGAGCACCACCGCGCCCAAGGATTTTTTCAGGCCGCATTTCTTCGTCAACACGCCGGATATCAACCCGGTCTTCCTGCAGACCTCCGGGCGTGCCGGCTTCCTGATCCGTGCAGCGCTCGCCGCCACGCTCTCCGGCCTCTGGGGCGTCTATAACGGGTTTGAGCTGTGCGAGGCGACACCGGTGGCACCCGGCAAGGAAGAATACCTCAATTCCGAGAAATACGAGATCAGGGCCTGGGACTACGACCGGCCGGGCAACATAACGGCCGACATCACCGCGCTCAACCGCATCCGCAAGGCGAACGCCGCGCTGCACAGCCACGTGAACGTCGAGTTCCTGCCCTGCAACAACCCGAACGTGATCTACTTCCGTAAATTCGCCGCCGACGGCAACACGCTGCTTGTCGCCATCAGCCTCGATCCCCACGCCATCCAGGACACGGTGATCGAGCTGCCGCTCTGGCGCTTCGGCATCCCCGATGACGGCCGGCTGGCCGCCGAGGACCTGCTGCGCGGCGATGCCTTCATATGGTCCGGCAAATACCAGCCGGTGCGCCTCAACCCGTCCGAACAGCCGTTCTGCATCTGGCGCGTGGCGCCGGTGACACCGTAGGAAATTTATGCCCAAAGACAATCATATCATCGCCAATCCCACCGTCACCGCCGCCGACCCGCTCTGGTACAAGGACGCGGTCATCTACCAGGTCCATGTCAAAAGCTTCTTTGATTCCAACAACGACGGCGTCGGGGATTTTCCCGGGCTGATCGAGAAGCTCGACTACATCGCCGAACTCGGCGTCAACGCCATCTGGCTGTTGCCCTTCTACCCCTCGCCGCGGCGCGATGACGGCTACGACATCGCCGACTACCGCAACGTGCATCCCGAATACGGTACGATGGCGGATGTGAAACGCTTCATCCACGAATCCCACAAGCGCGGCATCCGCGTCATCACCGAGCTCGTGGTCAACCACACCTCCGACCAGCACCCCTGGTTCCAGCGGGCGCGTGCCGCAAAACCCGGCTCGGCGGCGCGTGACTTCTATGTCTGGTCCGATAACGAGCAGAAATACGCGGGCACCCGCATCATCTTCGTCGACACAGAAAAATCCAACTGGACCTGGGACGAGCAGGCCGGCGCCTATTACTGGCACCGCTTTTTCTCGCACCAGCCGGATCTGAATTTCGACAACCCGAAGGTGCTGAAAGAGGTGCTGAACATCATGCGCTTCTGGCTCGACCTCGGGGTCGACGGGCTGCGCCTAGACGCGGTGCCGTATCTGATCGAGCGCGACGGCACGAATAACGAGAACCTCGCCGAAACCCACGAGGTGCTGAAAAAAATCCGCAGCGCGCTCGACGAACACGCACCGGGCCGGATGCTGCTTGCCGAGGCCAACCAGTGGCCCGAGGACGCGCAGCAGTATTTCGGCGCCGGCGACGAGTGCCACATGTCCTTCCACTTCCCGCTGATGCCGCGCATGTACATGGCGATCGCGCAGGAGGACCGTTTCCCGATCACCGATATCATGCGCCAGACGCCGGAAATCCCCGAGACCTGCCAATGGGCGATTTTCCTGCGCAACCATGACGAACTCACGCTCGAGATGGTGACGGATTCCGAGCGCGACTATCTCTGGAACACCTACGCCGCCGACCGGCGGGCGCGCATCAATCTTGGCATCCGCCGGCGCCTGGGGCCGCTGATGGAGCATGACCGCCGACGCATCGAGCTGATGAACGGCCTGCTGCTCTCGATGCCGGGCACGCCCGTGATCTATTACGGCGACGAGATCGGCATGGGTGATAACATCCATCTCGGCGACCGCGACGGCGTGCGCACGCCGATGCAGTGGTCGCCCGACCGCAATGGCGGTTTCTCGCGCGCCAACCCGGCGGACCTCGTGCTCCCCCCGGTGATGGACGCGATCTACGGCTTCGATGCCGTCAACGTCGAGGCGCAGGCGAGCGACCAGCACTCGATGCTGAACTGGACGCGGCGGATGCTGGCGGTCCGCCGGCGCCACCAGGCCTTTGGCCGCGGCGCGCAGAATTTCCTCTACCCCGGCAACCGGAAAGTGCTGGCCTATCTGCGGGCCTGGAAAACGCCGGAAGGCGAGGATGAGACCATCCTCTGCGTCTACAACCTCTCGCGCACGGCCCAGGCGGTCGAGCTCGAGCTGTCGAATTTTCAGGGCCGGGTGCCGGTCGACCTGCTCGGCGGCTCCGCCTTCCCGCCGATCGGCCAGCTCACTTACCTGCTGACGATGCCGCCCTACGGCTTCTACTGGTTCATCCTGGCATCCGACGAGGCGCTGCCGCCCTGGCACGCGCGCCCCTCCGAGCCGCTGCCCGAGCTTGCGACCCTCGTCATCCGCCACAAGCTCGCCGAAGTGCTCGCACCCGCCTCGCGCAAGGTGATCGAGACCGAAGCCCTGCCCGCATATCTCAAACGCCGGCGCTGGTTCGCCTCCAAGGACCAGGAGATCACCAGCGCGCGGCTCGCCCGGGCGGACGCCATTCCCGGCCGCACGATGGACATCCTGCTGGCCGAGGTCGAGGTCCATCTCGGCCACCGGGTCGAGCGCTACCACCTGCCGCTCGCGATTTTCTGGGACGGTGATTCCAACTCCCCGCAACCCCAGCAACTGGCGCTGGCACGCATCCGCCAGACCCGCCGCATGGGCTACCTGACGGATGCCTTCACGGTCGACGCCTTCCCGCTCGGGCTGATCCGCGCCCTGCAGGAAGGGGCGGTCGTGCCGGTCGAGGGCGGGGAGATCCGCTGCCTCGCCACCCCGCACCTCGCCGCCATCGAGCTGCCGGAGACCCCCGAAATCCGCCGCCTGTCGGCCGAACAATCCAACAGCTCGATCATCGTCGGCCAGGCGATCATCATGAAGCTGATCCGGCGGGTCATGGAGGGGATCAACCCCGAGGTCGAGATGGTCCGCCACCTCACCGAGCACGGCTACGCCAATACACCTCCGCTGCTCGGCGAAATCGCGATGGTGGGTGCCGACGGCAGCGGCCACAGCATGATCGTGGCGCAGAAATTCGTGCAGAACCAGGGCGATGCGTGGCAGTACACGCTGAACTACCTGGCCCGCTTCACCGAGACGATCGGCGTGGGTGCCAAGAACCGCGCGGATGAGGTGGACCAGCTCTCGGGCTACGCATCCTTCGCCCGCTCGGTCGGCACGCGCCTCGCCGAGCTGCACGCGCTGCTGGCGCGCCCGAGCGATGATCCCGCCTTCACGCCGGCCGCAGCGGACGAAAAGGATGCGAAGGCCTGGGCGGAAGCCGCCGCCGCACAGCTCGAGCTCGCCTTCCGGAGCCTCGAGAAAATCACGGATTTCGGCGACGAGACCGCGGCCAGGGCGGCCGCTTTCGTGCTCGACAACCGGGCCAAGATCCTCGGCGCCATCCCCGGCCTCGCGCATGCCGGCGTCGGCAGCCTGCGCACCCGCGTGCACGGGGATTTCCACCTCGGCCAGGTGCTGGTGGCGACCGGCGATGCCTACATCATCGACTTCGAGGGCGAGCCCGCCAAAAAGCTCGAGGTCAGGCGCGCCAAGACCTCGCCCATCCGCGATGTCGCCGGGCTGCTGCGCTCCTTCCACTACGCCGCCGCCGCCGCCGCCCAGGGGCCGGCGACGCCCGCGAGTGCGAATGCCGCCGCCCCGCTCGCGCGCTTCGTCGAGGAGATGTCCGCGCAGTTCCTCGCCGCCTACCGCGCCGTCGAGCACGGCGCCGAGCACCGCTGGGTGTCGTCCGACGCCGCGGAGGCTGCCCTGCTCGATCTCTTCCTGCTGGAAAAATCCGCCTACGAGATCTGCTACGAGGCCGCCAACAGGCCGGCCTGGCTAGGCATCCCCCTGCGAGGCTTTGCCGAGATCGCAGCCCGGGTCATGAGCGGCGCGAAGGTGCATGTCGATGCTTGACCATGGGATGGATCACGGCCCGGAATACGACGCCCTGCTGAACGGCACGCATGGCGACCCCTTCGCCATACTCGGGCCGCATGACGGGGTGGTGCGCGCGCTGCTGCCCGGCGCCGAGGCGGTAAAACTGCTGCACCGCGACGGCAGCGAGCTCGCCGCCGCCCGCAACCTCGGCGGCGGCCTGTTCGAGGCGCCTCTGCATGGCGCGGCCGGCTACCTGCTCGGCATCGACTGGGGCGGCACGGTCCAGGTCACCGAGGATCCCTACAGCTTCGGCCCGCTGCTGTCGGATTTCGACCTCTTCCTGCTGGCGGAAGGCACGCATCGCGACCTCGGCGCCTGCCTCGGCGCGCAACTGCTCAGCGTGGACGAGGTCGCCGGCGTGCGCTTCGCCGTCTGGGCGCCGAACGCGAGGCGCGTCTCAGTCGTCGGCAACTTCAACGGCTGGGACGGCCGCCGCCACGCCATGCGCCGCCGCGCCTCCGGCATCTGGGAAATTTTCGTCCCCCGCCTCGGTGCCGGCGAAGCGTATAAATACGAAATCCTCGGGCCGCACGGCCTCGTACCCCTCAAGGCCGATCCGCTCGCGCGCCAGATGGAAGTGCCGCCGGCGACCGCCTCGATCGTCACCGGTCCCGTGATCCCGCCGCCGCGCAACCGGGCCCAGGAATTTGACGCGCCCCTCTCGATCTACGAGGTCCACGCCGCCTCCTGGATGCGCCACCATGACGGCCGCTCCTACACCTGGGCCGAGCTCGCCGCCCGGCTGATCCCCTACGCGACCGATCTCGGCTTCACCCATATCGAGCTGCTGCCGATCATGGGCCACCCCTTCGGCGGCTCCTGGGGCTACCAGCCGCTCGCGCAGTTCGCGCCGATGCCCGAGATGGGCCCGCCGCAGGATTTCGCCCGGTTTGTCGGCGCCTGCCACGACGCCGGGCTCGGCGTCATCCTGGACTGGGTGCCGGCCCATTTCCCGACCGACGCGCACGGCATGGCGCAGTTCGACGGCACCCATCTCTACGAGCATGCCGACCCGCGCGAGGGC
>Ga0116231_10007530_pt1 | contig 19851 bp, 11 predicted proteins | sample S1TSphgellanicum_2_FD_89695 | JGI IMG/M metagenome (GOLD analysis project Ga0116231, IMG submission 89695) | Host-associated microbial communities from peat moss isolated from Minnesota, USA - S1T2_Fd - Sphagnum magellanicum MG | ecosystem: Host-associated > Plants > Peat moss > Unclassified...
CCCCCCCCCCCCCCCCCCCCCGTTTTGTCCTCAAAATATCAAACCCTACCCAAAAATTACACAGCTCCACATGACTTGGAATAAAGTTTCTTTCCATTTTCGAAAGAGGAGGCTTATAAAATGGGGGCCTCTTTTCCAAAAGATTAACCAAAACCCATGTGCCATTGAAGGGTTTTCTGAGGATTTTGGTGATCATGTACTTGTCACTGGGAGGGATTCTGCCCTTTGTAAGTTAAGCCTAAGTTTCTCAGTTTCAAGCTTCAAGTGCACATAGAACATCATGAACCACACCCCCACTTGTTTGGGTCCTCCCTACGGCCCTTACTTAGGCCTGATACTGTTTTCGAAAGAGAAAAAAAAAGAAACATTGATGTTGACCTCTGTACATAACTAAGCAACTTGCCTTTCTATTCTTTTTGGGTTCACCTTTAGGTAGACCACCTGGTGACCAAACACTTCAGGCTCAGGGCAGGCTGGATCCAAGGGGAGGGCTCTGTTGTTTCTGGTGTCTAAACAAAACTTGAACCCTTTCTCTTGATGCATTTGATACACTAACAATTGTCAAAAACGGATTAGAAATGAGAAAGTTTCAGCCCCCCAAATAAATGAGTTCAAACCTCAAAAGACAAATCACTGAACACTATTGCAAAGGCCAGTTCTCAAGCACCCAAAAACTTCCTTGTATGTTGCTATGTTATTATTAGATTTTCAAGATGATTTGTAAAACTTCAGGTGACACTCTCATAGCACTTTAAACTGTTTTAAATGAATAAAAAATAAGAAAGTTATGAGATTTGAAATTAGAAGGAATTCAAAGAAAAATAAAATAAAAAAATAACACATTTTGTAAGTTGAAAAGCTTATTTTTCTTCTTGTTATTTTTTCATTATTTTTTCCTTTGCACTTCAAAGATGATTTCTAGAGCTTGAGGAGCCTTCCCATAACACTTTAAATCACTCAAAATGAAGCATATATGATGAAAAAATATAAATAACTGTTCGGTCATAGGCAAGAGATTGGCAATGGGCCACCATATCTCCAGTAAATGTTGATCAATCAGGGTTGCCAACCCACATGTCAGGGGGACAACTATGGACCGGTAGTTGACGATAGGGGGCCATGGTGGGGACACCAAGTTGGACTCCACCAACATAAATTTTTATTTATATTTAGTTTCAGCAATGGATAAGCGATAGGTAATGATAGAAGGTGTCAAGAAGGACTTGGGGGAGTGCTGGAAGAGGGGTGCTCAGGTGGATGTAGCCAACAAAAAAAAGAGACTTTTTATGCTTAGTGACAAACAAGTTATGGGGATGATGGCGTGTATGGATGATTGGGGGCATTGGCCTGGACTCCAGGCATGTTGGGAAGGACATTGGGTGCATCAGGAAGGATGCCGGACGTGTTGGAATGACATTAGGTATATTAGGATGACATAAGTCTGAAGCTCTGATCATAAAAAAGAAAAGGTAAGTTTAGATTTAAAAAGAAATTTTTAATTTTCTTTTTTCCTTTTCACAAGGATGCTAGAATGACATCATGGGACATCCCTGGGGACATCCCCAAGATGTTTGGGGATATCCCTAGGGTCTTGGATGTCCCACAAGTGAGGGACATCTGTCTTGGCAACCATGCTATCAATCCCTGCTCTTGGTCTTCTATGGCCAACTTAGTTTAAATTTGTTGGTTCTTTCCGACATATCATTCTCGATTGTGATCACCGGTGTACCATAGACATTCCAATTGCGAGCTTACTTGCTCTAATGCTCCATCCTCTCAACCCATCAAGGGTTGGGTAGTTGTAGGACTCCAAAAAAGAGGCAAAAAAAGGTTTTGTCCCCAAAGGAAAATGATGGCAGTTGATGCAATACCGTGAGTGTTACATGTATCTTATCCTATTCTTGCATCACTCTTCTAGTGCTTTCATTATAGGTCTTTGGAAATTTCTTTCTCTAGCTTTACTACCTTCCAGTGCCCCTTTCAAGTGTTCTTATTCTGGGGTTGCTCATAACACTCCTTCACACAAAAATGTAACATAAACTGCAAGTAATCTCTCTGGACAACAAATAGACAACTCACAATCACGAAGGGCCTTGTGGAAGTCCCATATGGCTTGAAGTAGAAGCATTGTGGGATGAAAGAATGTAATAGAATCATCATTGGGATGAAGGCCTAATGATCAAGACATCAGGTGCCGAATATGGGAAAACAACAAGGGACATGTTAGTTGGTGTGTTTTCTTTTTGTGTTGTGGATATGATGTGGTGTTGTGTTGTCTGTTGCAGGTAAATTGGCTTTGGAGTTCTGTGGTGAATGTTGGCTTTGCGGAGATTGTGAACGGCAGTCTTGATGGAGTCTCTTTGGATGCTCTTCATGCTCTTTGGATATGGCGGGCACAACTGGAGAGAGTGGGAGGGCAGCATTGATGGGAGCACAGGAGACTCAAAGGCTCTTAAGGAGGAGCTCTTCTGGAAGCCAAGTGCCTGATTTTGTGTGTTGTTTGGAGAGAATTGTAGAATTTGGACTAGAGATTAGAGAATGCAGACTAGAAAACACATGTTGATGCATGATAGTTGTGAGGGAAGAATGCCCTCAACTGGTAGTTGTGATTAGACTCTGACTCCTGGACTTCTTCTGCTGCGTACAGGAGTCAGGTTTAGGGATTACCAGATCTAGGAGCATGAATAAAGATGTAGAGATGTGGAGATGATGAAAATTGATAGGGGACTGTGTTGGCTGGTCTGAGTGAATCAACAAATGTTCAAGGGATTTTTGAGAGAAGGAGGCCCTTGGAAATTTTGAGACCCAAGTATCTGGGAACTCCAGGGAAGTAGGCACTACAATGTTTCAAACAGTATCATTGTGGGAAGTCATTCATCTCTGTTCAATTTCCAAAAGAATCTGTGGGAGAAGAATGTGGGGCAACCTAAATTTGAAGAAGACCATGATGGCCTATTGAGAGGGTTTGGAACGTTCTAATCCAACTTCATCTCTACACCCATTTGTGCCTAGAAGTTATCTTGGTTGTTGATTTGGGTTGGACATTGATGTGGGTTGTTACATCATTGGGGAAGGCATAGCATAAAACTTGCATTGCAATTGTTCCTAACAGTTTCACAGAAATAGAGCTTCAATTACTCAGAAAGTGTATTTGGAGACCATTGTTGATCAAATGCATGTGCCGATGAAGTTCATTTTTGAACCTTTCTTTTTGCCACAACATTACCTACTGATTGTTCACCATGTCAAAGCACTACTCTGACAAAAGACCATAAATTCAAGCTGAGATGCAGGAAATGTTTTGGAAAAAGTTGAACATAGGGGAAGATGAGGAAAATGACAAGGTAGAACAGAAAAGAAAATGAGACCATAGTGAAGATAATTCAATGAATAAGTGCATTTTTGTTGCAATTACATGCACATTCCACAGTGTGATTTTGATCACATGTAAAAAAAATAAAGTCACATTTTAATAGTTTATTTTATTTTATTTAAATTTTCCTATCATGTGTATTAATTTTTCTTTTGCACTTTTTTTGAAACCACATTTTATTTTATAGTACATTAGAATTAGATTTAGTTGAAATTCAGTTTCAAACACAAATTATAATTTCATTTGCATGCATTAACCTTTCCACCACATGTCAAATTTACTTCTTTTTCCCATTTAAGCACATTTTAAATTTATGTTTTTATTTATTTTTCAGTTTCCTTTTGAAATTAGATTTCATTAAATTTATTGAATTTTTTTTACAATCAAACATTTACACTATGATTTATTTCTATTTCAATCACACATTGAATTATATATGTTTTTTTTTGGGATTCTCCAATAACTTTTGTAAAACTTTGTCACAATATTTACCCTATTTATTGTATCCTATCTAAATTGTGTCCATAAATGATTGTAAATTATCTTCTATTTTATTAAAATGAAACCAAAAATAATATATTGAAATGAAGTTTTCATTGTAGTTAAAAAGTGTCTATTTTGATTGAAAGTCTAATGCATGTGGCGTGACATTAATATGATGGCAAACTTGAAATAGCCCCAATTATGTAATATGTTTGAACATCCCTATAGAGGGACAATGGAAAAAATGACCTTGTTGTTCAAAAGGTAAGTGCTTATTGTTGGATTAATTTTGCAAAATAATTTGTAAGAGAATTACTGCCAAAGGGGTTTTTTTTTTCAATTTTGTGATGTAGGATGATGCAGGATGATCATATAAAAACCACCAACATGAAGCCAAACTCTAATCTTGCAAAGTTAAACATAAAAATACAATTTCATAAACAAACTACTGATTGAACCCAACCAATTCCAAAGCACTCAATCAACATCCAAATAAATCACAACTAATATATATTAAATACCAACAATCTCAATCCAAAATTACATTCCTCACAAATTTAACATTGAGGTTGAACATGAATGTTTATCACCAAATGTACAAGGCAAAAGCCATACACTTAAAGAAGGAGATGATTTCAAATGTCAACATGCTAGATTTACATCATTTACATCATGTCTCATGTTGTAATTCTACAAAATCAAATACATTTTGCTACAATTTACATGGGTAGTCCTTATGTTGTCTTTCATTTAACTACAACACGAGAGGGAGATCATCTTTGATGAACCTTGCAAATGCTATATTTTAACTTGTTTGCTTTCATAAGCACATCCTGAAGAAATATTATCTATATACCCAAACATTATGTCATCCCTATCATATTTCCCAAGGGTAGACACTTCGTGTAGTTACTAAGGTTTGTCAACATTTTGAGTAGATTGTTCTTTTGACTTCAATGTTTGGGAATTGAACAACCTCTTGTAAGATACTCCAGAAGCTTCCTAACTTTAGATGTTGTTATAACACCATGGTTAATTATATTTGATTCAATGACTATGCATAAAATGTATGTAATTGTGTTTTTTGTATCTTTCAATGAGGTTTTTACACATCTCCATCCCCAATGTGTTTTAATCCCAAGATCTTGTGTCCCTAGATGTAAAGAAATCCTAACCAATTCAAAGAGAACTTCAACCACTTTATTTCCCATGTGAGATATGATGAACATTTGTCAAGCCTTTCTTCTTGTCCAAGTACTACCATAGCAATGTCATGTCAAACACCCAATGCTCAAATAGTACATGGAAAATATTTAGAAACAAATATTTCACCTTTTCAATTCTACTTTCACTTATGGGTTGTGCAAATGCCTCATCAATTCCATCACAAAAGGCTCTATGAGCATGTTTGTCAATGCCAAAGATTTATAAGGTTAGCACTAGATCTCATGCTCGTCCTTCCAAAATTGAATAAATTCAAGGCCAATTGTATCCTTCATTAGCTCCATGCAAAAAATTACAGTCCAACATTAAAATATTAAAATATTATCATTTTTTTAGTCATGTGTATTAAATTTTTGAATACATGTTTTTAAACTAAAAATTCACATCTTTTATCTGATCATAGATTAGAATTAGATGTATTTGAAAGTGCATTTTTAGACACATTGATTTTAAAACACTAATGCATGTATTAATGTTTTAGTTGCATGTGGAAATTATTTATTTCTTTTTTAGCACATTTAAATTTTTATTTTTATTTAAAAAAATTAGATTACATTAAAGTTTTTTTTTATCATATGTATATTTTTCAATTTATTTTAGTCACATTATGCACATCAAAATTATATTTCTTAAATAATTTTTATTATAATTAAAATGTGTTTATTTTGACTTAAATCTAATACATGGAACACAATGCTAACATGATAATAGACTTGAAATAACCCCATTTACTTGAACAAACCTATAAAGAGTTAATAGAAAAGAATGACCTTGTGGCCCAAAAGATGAATGCTTATGTTTGTACTAATTTTGCATAATAAGTTATAAAGGATTTAGTGCCAACCTTGGGTTTTTTTTTCAATTTTGTGATGTAATTGCAATGACAATCATTCATAAGAGGAAACAATCAAATTTGGCTACAAGTCATAATGGATAGTAGACATTTAAAAAAATCTTGCCATGTTTTGGTGATCTCTAGAGCCCAATGATTCAAAAATATTTTTTCTTAGAATGTGATGAATTGCATCCAAAATAAAAAATTCAAAAATGTTTTTAAAAATCATGTAGATGCAAAAAAAAATCACAAATGTTTTTGACTAATTAATGCAATGAGTTCCTTAGAAATAAGACCACACATGTTGTATCTAGATGTGTTAACATGACAAAATATAGTGGAATTTCTTATATTACAAGTTATGTGAGTGTGAGATTATCTTATATGCTTCAATGTAAGTCTTCAACTTGAAGATCTATGGAACATTATCAACATATGATCATCTTCATTAAATGTTCTTATGTACCACAAAATCATTTTTGTTTGTGACAAGTGTATGACAATCTTAATGATTTTTTTGGGTTAATAGCACAACCAAGAATCTTTAAACTTTGAAGTAGTTTGTTGAACTTGCCTTAATCACATCTTGTAATGGTGGGAAGGGAGTTGGCACCAACAAGGAAGGGAAGGACATGGCCAAAAAAAAAAGTGATTGTCTACTTGTGCACCCTTTGATCAACGTTAACTTGGATCTTGCTTTAACACTTTAAAAACATGTTCAAGTTCTATTAAAATCTAAATATAAATATAAATATATGAATATAATTTTTTTCTAGATTGTGAAGTGGTAATTTTCATTAATCCTTCTATTGGGTAGGTTCTCCCAAGTCAAACCTCTAGTTTTAGAAATGATGGAAAAGTTGAAATTTGAAACATGGCTGGTGGTGATCCTTCAAGAATTCTTGACCAATTTTTTAAAAAAACTAGTAATTTTTTTGTGAACTACTAAAAGGCATCTTGTTATGGTTACACAACCCAAATTCCATTAATAGTAAAAAAGTAATGTATTTTGAGTTTTGTAATAATTCACAGTTTATAAAGAGGTTTAGATGCGAATGGTGAAATATCTTTATACAATGGGTTTTTTTGGAGGTCAATTCCATTTGAAAGAACTTTGTCAAAATTTGACTTGTAAAATATATCTAGAATTGAGCTTTCTTTTATTTTGTTATTTTGTCAATTAGGTAATTTTGTGATTAATTTTCTAACCATTTAATGCTTTGTGTTTTTACGTTGTTTATTGAGACATGACTTTTTTTGAAAACATTTTTGGCAAAAGGTCCAATTGAATTATTAGAATGAAATTTGAAAACACCATTGTTACAAATTTCCTAATAATGTAGTTAACTAGGTGTTTATTTATTATTATTAATAGTTGGAAACATGCTCTTATGTGGGTTTCTTAAAATTTTCAAAATATTCACCATCTGAATTCCTATTGTGAATATATGTGTGATTTTGAAACTTTTTTTTCAAGGGATTCATGTTCAAAAGATCTCCATAGGCCAAAAAGACATTGGTAGCATTGAACTTGTAGAATGTGCATGATGTGCTTTCAAATATTTTTAATTTTGCATCAACAATCCTTCTTCATTAATTCCAATGGAAAGGAAAAGGAGTTTATAATAAAATTACAACAATGCTCCATTTAAATATGGTAATAGCTTGGGCTCTAGAAGACTTCAAAGTTGGAACTTACTATAATAGAATTGAGAACAATGAAGTTCAAACAATGTTTCTAAAAAATGTGAGAATTAGGAGGATTATTAACTTGGTATGTGGCCAATGGAATTGGAAATATTTGTTTCCTTTGCTAATAACAATTAGTACTTGTAAATATCCTTGCATCCCATTGGTTTCATGTATATTTTATGATGGTTGTCATGTGTGGGGGTTATCAATTATGTGGGGTGTAAGAATTGGCAATAGGAAGAAAAATGTGGTTCAAGCTTAAATTATGATTTAAAGAAGGTTGAACAATGTAGATGCAAATACATGAAACAAAAGTTAGAGCATGAGTAGAAATGTGCGGGTCATATGTTCGTAAATGTGACCAATAAATAGACATTTTGGGATAAAATTTGTGAGTAAGTTTATTAGAATCAAGCACAATTGTAATCTCATAATCTTATAAGCATTACAACATATTGATTTCAAAAATAAATACAACATTTGTTCATATCATGCCAATGATGTAAAGATAGGTATAGAAGCTTGGTGTTTCTATGATTTTTTTGGATATTATCAAATACCTATTACATTGAAAGACATGTATAAAACCACCTTTGTCATTGATTGGGCTACAATTGTTTGGCTAATAATGCCTTATTTGAATAAGAATTTTAAGAATGGTCCACCTACTTAGTAACATGTCATGAGTAATGCACAAGTTTGTGATTATTTTGTTGACATGTTTATGAAGATCATTTGAGATGTTTTTACTATCTATGATGATGTAAAAAATCACCTATTGAAGTCAATGTGCTTATGTTTTGAGAAATGTAAGGAGTATGACATGTCATAATTTAGACAAATGTGCTTTGATGGTATTCTTCAGCACAATCTTGAGCTTTAATGTTTCCAAGGAAAGAGAACTATTCAATTTTAAGAAGGTTCAAACAAAGTCAATATGTTGGTTCCTATCGCTCCACAACAAATTTAGGCATGGCACAATTTATAAGGTGTTTCATCAAGGATTTTGTCTTTATTATGACTCCAATTACTAAGTTGATGTGAAAATATGAACCATTTGTCTAGACAAATGAATGTTAACAAGCATGGGAGACCATTTAGCAATGTTATGTGGAGGCTCCCATGATTATGTGCCCAAGTTGGCAAATGGAGTTTCATGTGCACACTAATGCTCTTGATTAGCTATTGGCACTACATTGGCCTAGGATACATAATAGATAAATATGACCAAGTGCTTGTATATGTCTCACATGTACCCAATCAAGAAGTTTTTTCCATGGTTTTCACATAATGGAAGTTCACTACCTATTAAGCAACAAGTTCACATTCTTTGTTGACCATATGGCACTAGTGTACATTGTCAACAAACCAAAACTTTTAAGATCTATTGTCCAGTGGTTGTTATTGTTTTTTGCATATGATGTCATAATGATGTACAAACTAAAATGTTCACATCTTTTTGCTAATGCATTGTCATTATTACCACATTCAACAAAACTAACAGATGCAATAGTGTTCTCATTACAACCTTTGTGGTTGAATGAAGTAGAGGAAAATATGTTGATTGTGGGATAGGTGCCAAACAACTTCACTTTGATTCATAGATAATGACTTGCACAAAGAGTGAAACCTTTTACCTCAAGTGATGGTATCCTTTCCCATTTTCGACAGGATAGTTCAAGTTAGACAAGTCTGTTATTCTGGAGAATGGCTTCACTCCTTTTAAAGGAGTTGCAAGAAAGAGTTGTTAGACACCAATTTGCTTCTAATATTGTAGTGCACATGATGTTGAATATGGTAGACCATGACATCTTCTTGAATGAAAAGCTTATGTACTCATTAACACAATTTTTTCACAAGGGATCCCTTGGCATTGTTTTCTAACCAACCTCATTTTTCTTTTGGATTTGTTTGTCTATATGCCCCACAATCCCAAGAGTACTTTTCATTTATGTTACCATGGCCAAACACATGTTGACTCATTATAATCAGATTTCAAGTCTAGATAACTTAGGCATCCTCAAGCTTTCAACAATATATTGCCAAGTCCATTTCAAATATCCTTAAACTCCAGTTTATTACTAAGGCTTTATAATTAGTCTAATTAAAAAATCCTAGTTTGCAAAACATTTTACTAATGTTGAATCCCTTGATTTAATAATCCACTCTTGACTCCTTGTGAAGGTTTAAATACCACATTCCATGTTGCTGGACATCTCCCTACAATTTTTTAAGAGGGCCAATTCCTAATGGATGGTCCAAGCAACCTTTGCATCTTCAAAGATTCATTCAAAAAAGGACTTCATTTGCACACCCATACTCATAATTCCCAAGTTCATAGTGCTAAGAATGGTACCTCAAAATCTCTCCTTTATCAGTCCTAATCCCATTGTGATTTTGATCTTGAAATATTTATCCAACCCCAAAAAAAGCCATGGGTTTCCATGCTCAAAACGGTCCCTTATCTTTCATGATGTGGCATTGCATGCCACATGTTAAATTGTGGACGAGAAGTAAAAGAGGACCAGCCTTGGACAGCCAACACCTATTTAGCAACCTTTGAACCCCACTAGTTGACAGTTTCATGAAACATTTGGCAAGGAATCATTACAAAAAAAGTTGCAAAGCTACATTCCTCACCAATCTCAATTTATGAATCCAATTTGGAACAAGGGAGGTGGAAGCTTAAGGGGATGAGAGGTTTGCAAATTTGCACCAGGTGGGTCTATAGTCTATGGGCACTAAGATGAGTTAACACTGTGATCCACCATCTCAGACATCTATAGAGAACATCTATGGAAATTCAAGAGTTAGACTAAGAATAAAATCTTATGGCAAATGGACCGACAACATGAACAAGTCCAAACCTCCAAACCCACCAGGTTTCAGAGTATCTCTTCACCTGATGGAAAATGTACTTCTATCCCCCTTAAGAAAATCTCCTTACCTGATGGCAACCACAATCATATCAAACTAATCAGCAAATATATATTTCAAGTGATTTCTTCACCAAAGACTCTATTAGCAGATTGCACATAACCATGCTTGACCTAGAAATGTCCTCCACTTTAAGTTTCAAGAGTTCCAACAAGCATGCACTTTTGATGCTAAACAAGAAACCAGACTAGACACAATTGAAAATTATTCAAACAGATGACTACATGCATTCTCCAACTAGTTTGTTGCATGCTCCAGATCAGAACTGGATTGTAATCAGTAAAACATGATGTAGCAAGACCAGAACAAAAACCAGTTGACAAGGAACCTTAAAATGTAGAACCCAGATAAAATAGCAAGCTCTGCTAATAGACCATTCCATACCCCCTTGCCTTGACAGACTCCAGCACAGTGCCTCATGGTGGATATTGTTAACCCAACAGTGTGTGAAACTCAACCTAAACCTCCATAGAACTCATAAATTGTCAACTGTGATCACTAATTTGACCAAAATCACGGTGATCAGCTACCATCATAGTGTCAGAGCAAATCACGTCTCAATGGCTCCTCCAATGGCCATTGATGGTGCATAACAAGTGGGAAAAAATTTCCCAGCTCTTATGGGCCACACATGGCAACAGTACTGGCCTGTAAGCAGCAGACTTAGTCAACAGAACTTCACAGCCCATGGTGTTCACATTCATCAATGGCAAATATGTTATATGTGATCATACCCCCTGGCATAAGTGGGTTGCTCTATGCATTACTCCCAGAAGTGTTACAACCAGAAGTGTTACAACTCTGTCTTCTTAAGGACTTTCAACAATGTTCAAATACTGATCACCAAGGAGATCATATACCACAGTGAAAAAAAAGAACAAAGTTCTCAAGGAAATTGCTCATCATATTAATGTGCACTTTTCACAATATGGGTATGCTGCTGAATCAAAGTGGACATCCAAAGGGCCTTCCAGAACTGAAACCATCTTGAACTATCTGTGTGGTCATTCAGTCACTCAGCTGATTGTTCGGACATGTCAACTGTACAGATGTTGCATCCTAGTCCTAAATGATAAACAAAAATGCATCTATAGACCTTAAGCTTGAGTGCTTGAGTAATACAGAAAGCTTAAGCACCACCTTCTTCATGCAAGAAACAACTTGTTAGCAGCTCAAGTGGCAAAATTGGCTACTCATGTACAAGGGACTATCTTACTCTCCATGCTTGATTCTTTCTGCATGGCACAACTGTCGAAGCTTGGTGGGAACATACCAGATTCGTAGTCTTTCATTTCTATTAAACAGACCTTCAATATCCCAGCCATTGGCCCTGGCCATACTGACAAGAGGCAAGTAGCAGGCCTGACGCCATGCACCAACATTCTCACCCCGTTCCTTATACACCTTCCGAATGGCATTTGATTGCTCTGTGTCTAGACAATGGAGAGCATAGCAGTGGACATAATGCCTCATCTTGGGCTTGTTTATATATCCTGCCCCTGTATACTTGGCATACCGAAATACTTGGTTTGTCACCTGCAATGCACCAGACACATATGGGAATTTTCATTTGCAAGCAAACAATCAAAAACAGACTGGGAGAAGGTACATTGGTCACAGGACAGACATGGCAGGAGCTTAGATAACAATTTAAAATTTCATGCATCATTGCCCATGAATCTTCAAGGAGCAGAAAGACAGAGAATTTGATCATACCTTCATAGGGCACTTCTCACCCTTCTCCTTGGAAATCTGCTGACATTGTTCTAGAAATTTGCCGCACTGCTCATAAAGATCAAACAAGTAATCGAGCCCATTCTTTTTACCCCTAACTATGTCTCCTGGCTCTGACACAATGAAAGGATGCTCTCTAGGTCGATCTTCTCCATCCTCTCCTAGCTCTTTAAGTCTTCGTCGTTTCTGTTTTTTCTTTCCAACTGCAAAGTGGCATCTCCTGAGTTAGATCAGAACATGCATCACTTTCTCTCGTGCAGTCCAGTTAGCCAATTGTGTTCAGGCATAGGCTTTCATATGTAGAAGAAACAGGCCAAGAATGGTTAAATAGCACTAAGTGCAGCAACCCTGTGGAATCTAAAATGGAGAGATGACCTACCCTTTTGGTCTTCACTGTTGTCACTGCTGGGGTCATCATCAGGGAGATCCAGGAGTCCCACAGCCCCAAGACAATTGTGGCCATGTGCAAGAAGAAGAGAGGGCTCTTTGGTATTCAAATTGAGGGGACCAACTTGTCCCAGTGACTCAGGTAGAAGAAGCGTGTTATTGTTCATCCTCACATCATTCATCCTTCCTACTGCAATCAACAACCAGAACAATAACATGACTGCAATGAGTCAGCTCCTCCTGAATGAAGACATCGAAGACTGTCTCAGAAGTCACATGCATTGTGTCTGATACTTGACCCCATGTACCAAGCTAGCATGGAACTAGTAAAATGAACTGGAACCAGACTGTCACCACAGATTATTCTATATAATATGATGGAGAATTAGACCAAGCAGTAGGTATAATGCATGCACCATCATTTCCTTTGTTATGCCCAACTTTTGCAAATCAAGCACAGTGTTCTCTGAATCACACCCTTAACAAGACTGTGTTCTTCATTTCTAAGCACACTGCTGAATATCAGGAGTTGTTAAAGAATGAAAGGTCACCTTCCTTCAATGAAACTAAGGGCCCTCCTTCAAGCCTTCTTTTCTTCTCTGATTTTGAGCTGAAAGACATGATTCTCTGTCGCTCAGCTTCATCCTCAATTGCTTTTTTCTCAGCCCGAACTGCTGCCTTAAGCCCATATCGCTCTCCAAATAAAAGCTCAATATGAAAGTTCTCCACCATGGTCTGGATTACATCATCCAACTCTTGCTCAGTCATTCGAATCAGTGTGTTCACCGTGAAGCCCATGTCACTGATCTTGGCCAGGGTTTGGTGCCGCACACCATAGTTATCAAACAGGTCCTCCAGGGTTCTTGTCTCCCGGCGAGGCATGCCCGTGAAGAACTCGTAGGCAAGTGGATTGTCTTTCTGTGCCATTGTGTTCATGATGAAGAGAATGGTGCAAAATCACCTCATACAACTATGTTGCTGCAAGGATGGTTTCCTTTCTGCGACTCAGCAACATCCAATGCATCCTTTAACTGCCCCTGACAAAATGCTTGAATTGTTTCTACGCTGCAATAGCTCTTTGAATCTGGTGCAATCGCCAGCTTCACTGTCTCAAACCATTCCGGTACACTACGCGTGGCGAGATGCGTCCGATCTCCTGAATGGCGTCCCTCACTTGCTGGAAAGTACCACCTCCCTGGTCTGTATCGCTGTTTGAAAAAGCAATGCAAGTCGCAAGACGCTTCCTCTTTCGTCCAAGCCTACTGTTCCACCGCCTTCCCGTCCTGCTCTTCCTTTTCGCGTCTGGTGTTCCCTCTTCCTTGACTCTCTGTGCTTTGTTTTTTTCTCCTACCACACACGCATTGGATGCTCTCTTCACTGCATTGGAACCTCTATCTCTGTACACCTCCACAAATTCCCGAATACGTGACACTACTCCAGAAGCCAATCCACCAATCGATCTCGTTTCCCGTATCCAATCTCGATTTCCCCTGCAAAATGTACGTCCTCCGCCTCTACAAAAACATAAATCGTCACCAAAAGCTTACAAGAAGGGCACAACTCTCTCGCTACTTCCTGTCAATACAAAAACCAACTACACAACTTACAGCACATCTATAGCCTTCCATCTCCCTCAGACACAGCTCCAACCTCTGACCCTAGAAAACAAAACAAAAAGAAATTCACATCCACATTCGCTTCATAACGCCAGAATAGAGGGAAGTCTCCAGAGAGAAGTTGCAAGCACACCAACCTCACGTCACATGTCCCGAAGACGCCATCCACTGCACAACACTCCAATCCACGCACACACAGCGGAACGAAAACAAACCGAAAAAAAAAAGCCTCCTCCTAACCCCAACAATGGCTCATTCCACGAGATATTTTCGACAGTCAACAGAAGCGGCGAAGGAGAAGAATGGGTAGAGGGAAAAGAACAAGGGAGATGTAAGACACACAAAGCAGAAGCCATGCAACAACGCAAGTTTGTCACTGCCGCTGTCTGGCAACCACCATCGCCATCGCCTCTCTCTCTTCTCTCTCGCTCTGTGGCGTCGAAGCGAGCGACCGCTGGACCAAGTGAAGGCCCTGTGGTTTTCCCTCAGTCCGGTACAAGACTCCTCACCGGGTTGCATGAATGGATGGGCACGTGGATGGAATTGGATGGCATGTTAGCTTGGAAGAGAATTGGGATGAGAATGGTGACATGGATTTGTAGGTGCATTTTAAGGGCTAGTGCGATTTGGGCTGGAAATAATCTTGGGATGGGTCAAATAGGTGGCCCCTTCCAAACGAACAATGCCAATAAAACCCCACATCCCAAAGGGATTATGCGATATGTAAAGCCCTAAGTGCATTTATCAAAATAAGGGCCCGTGTGAGGTGGAGCCAAGCTCATGGCCAAGGGCTTTAGCATGAGTAAAGACTTGTAGAATTTATTATTATTATTTTTTTCTCATTGAATAGGCTATCACAAGAAAAATTTAAAAATTAATCACTAAGTGATTATAGCGACAAAACCCTTGTAGGAACAAGCATTACATTTTTCAAAACACCTACCCTTGTGAAGGAAAAATTATGGGTTGTAAAGTGTCCTCCAACTAGGTACACTTCAAAAATCCTACAAGGTTTTTACATGACTCAATAATCACTAGTGCACCATACATTGGAAATTCGTTTTGATTTCATTCACAATTGTGCTACCAAGGTGGAAACAAATGTTGGCTAGTTATTGAGGAAACACTTGGTTACCAATAAAATTATTAATAACCTACCTAACAATTATTGATTTTTTTTAAAAACTGGGTAAATAACCTACCCACCCAATAAGCAGCATCCAAATAACCAACAAAACCTTTATGGGCTGCTTATTGAGTTTTCAAATTTTAATAACTTATTTGGATGATTGAAATTTCATCCAAGTTATTAATACTAAAATTTAAAACTTATTTATGATAAAAAAAAACCTCAGGCTACCTATGTAATTGGTGGTTTTCAAAGGGAGGTATTTTGAAATTTTTTTAATGAAAGTGATACATTTTTATCATGTGGTAAAAAACATAGATACATAATATGCATGATATATAATCAAATATATTTATATCTAACACATAATTAAAGATTAAGTATATTAAAAAAACATAACAAACCAACACATCAACACCACATGTTAAACAAAGTCCTTGGAAAGGACTCCAACCTTGATGCCCATTGTTTTTATTATTATGTTTGCATCTATAGGTAAGTTAAAAACTTGGTGATTACATGTTGATGATTAATATATAGCTAATAGTTAACCATTGCGGTTAGTTATGAAACAAGATTAAAATGAAAGAGCATTTCATATCCACACGTCCTCATACCATCCATCCATCTTATGTGGTGCATTGGTGAGGAGGTGCTAGTTTGAACTTTGATTCATCCCAAAAGAGGTAGTAAGTTATGCTACCCTTACCTATGGTGGTGGGTATTATTGGATGATTACCAACTTTGCTTGATTATAAACAATAGTTTTGGTTCTTTGGTTTCCAACCTAAATCAACATCCAAATTCAAATGGTTGCACAATTGGAATTATGGTTTCAAATTCTAGTAAATTCGAAACTAGAACCAAAGCTTGGTTACTACTTGGCATTGTCCCAAAATCAAAACTATATGGAGAGTTCCTTGTTTTCAACTAAAATTATAAGGGATTTTTTCAAAACCCTTTTCTAGATATCATTTTTATGGAGGAATTTAAAACTTCTCTCAAGGACTAATCATTTGAGTCATCAAATTGTAACTTGAAAACAAGGAAGTTCCAAGTCATATATTACAACATTGAAAATGTTTCAAATGGGTGTTTTCCTTGCTTCTTGATAAGATGTTTTGAAATTTTCAAGTTTTTTGTGTTTATGTCCCATCAAAGTGTGCACATTCATGTTTTGATTTGCTTTGCCTCTACATGAGAGCATTGCCAATGTCAGACTTTAAGGTGTTGTGAAACTTTTTCTAAGTTCCATTCACCTTTTTTATATTCCATTAGTTGAAGTCTACAAGTATTGAAGAAATTAAAATTGTTTGTGTTTCATTTTCATGTTCCATTCATTGAAATCGTTAGGTTTGCCACTTTATGTTCCATTAGATCGTATTGTGTTTCAAGTATGTAAAAAATTTATTCCTTGTAATATGTTCATATGAATTGCTGACATGATTCCTCTACATTATTTACTTTTCAAAGCTTTGCCTACAAGACAAAGTGGTAAGCCCATCCATAACAATAAGTGTTTTTTGGTAAGTCTATGTTAAGAAAAAACTCATTACCACACATCAAAACTTGGTGTTATCACTAATGTGAAATCCCATGTGGAATTTGATGTGGCACCTAATGTTAGGAAAATGTTATAGTATGGTTCAATGGTAGAATTGTTGGAAATTGATACTATAACAATGAGAGAATGAATTTAGACATGAGAAAAGCACAAATTTAATACAGGCTTTCCACCCAACCTTAAGATGGCACAAATTATTACAAATTTCATGATCCACCTCCAAGTTTTTGCTTACTTTTAAATAAAAGGTGAAATTCCCATGCATATGTTACATTTTTTCATATCACATGCACAAGCACATGTAAAAGGCCATCATCCAATGAAAATGTCACCTTTAAAATAATTAGGGTGAACATCACATACAATGAGATATTTTAACTAACCTTAACTAAAGTATTTTATAGTTTCAAAAGTTAAATGCATAAAATATAAATATCTAAAGTAAAAATAACATGGTAAGACAATAAAAACACAATATAGTGAATTTTTATGAAAGTCACAATGGCATTTTGTTCTACGTTAATCAAGTTTTGTTGTGTACAACTCAAATGCATTTGAAACATTTAACAAAACTGAAATAAAAAATTCAAACTTATGTTTGAATCCTCACAACTTTGAAAACATTACACCAAAAATATTAATAATTAGTAATAAATAAAATTTACAATGTGAGGTACATGTAGTATGGTCATAGTCCAAAAACATTATGGTTATGAACATTTTTCTTCTAATGGAATTGGAGGATGCACTAACAACTTTGGAAACCTTATTTCAAAAGCTTAGGATGAGGAAGTCATATAGAAAAAGGTTTTTCCAATGTTTTTTCCTCAATTTCCTAATGGAGCCAAGGTGGTGAGCATTCCTAGGCATATTTCAACTTAATTGGTGACATTATTTCAAGGAATTCTGAAAATTGTACTTAGTAAACATAAATGTAGCAACACCTTCCCCCCAAAAAATAATTCTACTATTTTAACAATTTAAAAAATGAATTTGCAACAAAATATTATGTTTTCAAAAAATTGTGTTATCTTTTGTCAATTTTTTGCTAAAAGAAAATAGATTGGATTTTTCAAATAAGATTCAAAATGAAGACCTCATAATCACAAAGTTCATTTAGATATGTAAATTGATTTTTTCAAGACCCCTATTTATAAAAAGTGTTTTAAAAAGATTTAAATTAGGGTTTTTGGACTTGGACATGGAAAAATATGTTAATTTCAATGTCATCTAAATGTTTGTACTTGAAAATACACTAGATATGCATGTTCAGTTGCCCACTTTGGTATAATGTAGTGTGTTGTTGCTTGGGACGTTGATATCAAATAAGAACTTTGTTTCACAATTGTGTAATTTTCAATGTTCATGTGAGAACACAAAAAAACGACTATAATTAAATCACAATTTTACTTTTATGCACATCCCAACAAGCCAAAAAAATGTTTTGAAATCGAGACAAATGTATGGAAAATGTAAGGAAAAAAGAAATGCAAGTTACAAATGGAAAAGGAAGACAAATACAAGGAAAAAATGACATTAATTAGAAATCAAAGTCAAAATTTATTTTTTGGATTGAACAAGCATGAAGAAAGACAAGTGCAACTAAGTTGTGAATGACTTGCAAATAAGTGAGAAAATACTTAATTGTAGAATGAACAAATGGCTTACAAACAAGTGAGAGTGGAATTGATTATAATCATGACAAGAAGCAAAGACAAAACACAAAAAAAGAAAAACAAAAGCAACAAATTAACATTGAAAAATGAAAGAAAAAGGAGAAAACATTACAAAAACAATAGAAGGTGTGTCATACTAGCATGAACCACAACAAGTGTACTGGCCTATGTTTGGTTTTTCATGTTTGAAAATGATAATTTAAATTGATCTTGAAATTGTTGGCTTTATTTAAATAATAGCATTCATAATATATCATAAGAACATGTGCATAAAAATGAAATCAATCTAATGAATAAAACATATGTAAAAACATTGTAACTAATGTTTGAAAGCAAAATCAAATCTTGTTTAATGATTTGTAAATATTTGAAAATGAAATATTTTTGACATTTTTAAAATACAAAGCTTAACAAAATATTATTAAAAATATATATTTTTTAAAAGTTGTTTTGAAGACTTTTGTTTAAAATATTCCAAGATAAACATTCAAAAAAATGGTGGGTGTGGCTCTTATTAAGATGGACGCACTTAAGAGGTCAAATGAAAAAATAAAAAAGAGTATAAAATAAATGGAATAAGAGAATCATAACTAATTTTTGTCACCTAAAACATTGGCAAATTTTTTTTAATGTATTTGGAGGGCACACATTATGCAATTGAATTTTTCATATTTGTAAAAGGTCAAGCTCTTTGAAAATTGAAATGCTTAGTTTAGTGGGCATTTCATTTTTAGTTTTTTTCTCCCATCCATGAAGAAGAAATTTTTTAAATGATTGTTTACTAGTGCTTCATGTAGGCTTTAAGTTGAATAATGCTTTCAAAGTGAAGCTTTCCTAAAAGAAATGCTCCTTGACTTTGCTTTGGGTTGGCATTTATTTAAGAACCTATAACACCCTTAATTGGAACAAGGAATTTTCAAAATAAAAGCCTTTAGTTTCGCCTTAGGCTAATGTTTATTTTAAGAATGTTTTGTTCCTTGAGCATTACCTTATATTTAATAACCTTGTTGGTGGGCATTTCTTTTTGAAAAATGTCCTTGGATAAAAGCATGGTGAAACAAAGAAAAAAAAAAGCCTTAAAGATCTAGTTTTTAAATGGTCTAGGTTTTTTGACACAAGTAGAAAAAAATAGATTCAAAATCATTTTAACTAATATTTTGAAACCAATGTGAATTTATGATAATATGGATACACAATTTGA
>Ga0116231_10007533_pt1 | contig 19847 bp, 16 predicted proteins | sample S1TSphgellanicum_2_FD_89695 | JGI IMG/M metagenome (GOLD analysis project Ga0116231, IMG submission 89695) | Host-associated microbial communities from peat moss isolated from Minnesota, USA - S1T2_Fd - Sphagnum magellanicum MG | ecosystem: Host-associated > Plants > Peat moss > Unclassified...
AAAAAAAAATTTCTCAATTTTTGCACCCATAATTCCAAAAAATTTTTTTGGATAAAAAAAAAAAAAAAAAAAAAAATTTGGGGAAAAAATAAGTCCCCCCCCCCCCCCGCCCACCCCCACTTTTTTTTTAAGGATGATTCATTTGGGGGTTTAGGTGAGATATATGAGCTTTGGGGCAAGGGAAGGGGATCATGATTTAAAAGGGGTTAGAACAAAATCTTAACTACTTTGGATTCTAAGGGATGATGGCCTAGATAGGATGGGAGGAAGGGGTTATTTAACCCAACATTGATAGAGGTCACCTTAACATGCCCTAGGCTAGTTGACCTATTGGGTAAAGGGGGACAAATGTTGGAGAATATCAATTCCTAGAATTTTTTCTTAGGTCTAAATTAAAGGGTTAGGAAGCGTTGTGGCTTTTTCGTCAACTCTTTTTTGTTGACCTCATTTGGATCTAAAGATGTAGAAATATTCTTGAATTTGGGGTGGAGGTAGGAGCATTATGTGAGAACTTGTAGGACGTGGGAGGATTAAGTACATCATCAACAAGCAAGTGGACGGTGCCCACTCACTCATGAAGAATGAGGCCTTTAGAGTGAACTCAAGGAAGGATATAGGAAAAGAGGAGGTGGAAGTATGAGTGGGAGGCAAGGGAGGTGGTGGTGGTTGCTCAAGGACTATTTTCAATGAGAAAATCCACTATTGGCAAGAGGAAGCAATGAACAAAGGGAGTGCAAGAATGGGGGAAGGTAAGGAGTGGGTACAAAAGGAGAATGCAGATGATTTGTAAGGGAACAAAGGTTGTTTTAGGGTTCTAGAAGGATTGGATTGACTTAGGACATAGAAATGGGAGGTTATGAAAGGGTTGTGTGTTTTCTTTAGCATATTTAAAATCTAGCATATTCTACTATTAAGGAGGGGTTTTTTTTAATGATAAAATAGTATAAAGAGATATTAGGAAAGCACGAAGAAGAATTTCATGTATCTTATTGGAACATAAATAATTTTAACACGTTATCAATGTGAATGGTTAAACATCTCAATCTTGAATGTGGCATTATAGTTTTTAAAAATGGAAAATATAAATAATTCCAATGTATGAAGGTTTCCAATTCAAATAAGGGTTATTGTTTAATAAGTAAGGATGAAAGGGGTTATAAAGGATAGGAAGTGAAAAGGGAGCAAAAAGATGTGGTGAGGTTACTAGTGGTTCACCAAGGCAATAATAATAGAAGGAACTAACTTGGTAGATCACCATTACCCTTAGTGGTAGGTTGGGACTAAATAAGGTTGGTATAATGTTGTTGTCTTACTTGCTATTTGGAGAATGGAAATAAAGGGGGTTGCAAGTAAAAGTGATAAGAAAAAGAAGTATGGATGGACAAACCATGGACAAATCTAGGTAACCTCCTAAATTTCTCATCATATCCATCCCCTATGAACCAAGGTAGACTAAATCTAGATTCTTCTTCAACAGGGGGTTATTGAAGGAAAAAATGAAAGTTTGAGGAATTACCATTTGTAACATTCTCTTGGATACTCTCTAGAAGAAGAGGAAGAATGACCCAAGTCTAAGTTGTTTAACATTCTAATTTTGCATTTAACAAACATTATTTCATGTCTCCTCCTTCACATCCATTTGATAACATGAGAATTTTTGTAACTCCACGTTCACAAGCTCCTTTGTTAATTTATTGATTTCAACATTCATTTTAAACGTGTTTGGACCACAATCCTCATCATTCACTTGATTTGACAAATATTCATGTTTTCTCAATGTGTGTAAGAAATGATAATATTTCAAAATCATAAGGAACAAATTTGTTTAATTATAATTCTCAATAGTAGTAGCAACATTTTGCTCATGTCCAATGAATGAAAAGACGAAACATAGGCTTTTAAACCTAAGGTTCAACATCAAAGATCACATGTTATGGGATTTTTGTTTTCCATATTTTTTTAAGAACAAAAGGAAAGATTCCAAGACCACATGGATTTTTATTTTATTTTACATGTAAGCAAAGTTAATTTAAGAACAACAATAAAATCTTCTTCCATTAGGCTCTTTGCAAAAGGTTCATTTTCAAATTGTTCTTTGAATTTCAAGTTCATGGTTACAATAACTTGCAATGCATCACTAAATAGTCAATGACCATGGGATGATTCATAACGGAAGTAATAATAATAGGGGAAAGGATATTCACAATAATTTATGAAATATGCCTATTATATAATAAAAAAGCGTAACCTTTCATAATTATAAAACCTCTTGGAACATGATGACATTATTAGCAAATATGAAAATAATCAAAACTCAATGTAATATTCATTGAACCACTTAACAATAGTTGAACAAGTGAAAAAAGGAATTTTTAAATTTTTAAATTGGTCAAATACTTAATACTACTTTCAAAATATATATTCCTTTTTAAAAAGGTAATATTACCAACACATGCCTTATTTCACTTTTACTTCTTTTTACCATATTTTTAAACCAAAAAAAGCCATCCTTTTAAACCAAGGTAGTAAAATCAACACATGTTTTATTTCACTCCTACCTTTTTTTATCATTTTTTTTGGCCAAATAATGCACTTATGCAAATATAATTTGAATAGATTTTATGAACACATATTTCAATCCTTTGCACATTTTGTCATTTGTCATGGCATACTAAAAAACTTTGGAAAATGTATGGCCAAAGCAAGCCCCTTGAAAACTTTTCTCAAAACCCATTGCTTCACAATAGACTTTAATGCAAAAGTCATGACATTAAAATTAGAACCTTCATTTTTCACATATGCAAAAAAAATCTGATTTGTTATATTGATAAAAAAAAGTTAATTAAGTTATTATCAAAGCATGTTTAATAGTTTTAGCAACTTCAAAAAGTTCAATAATTATAATATTCTTTGGCTCCCAGTAAATTACCAATAAATTAATAAGAAGGGAAAAAACATCATGTGTTCCCTTAGACATTCACAAATCAACATTTATTGTTGTGAATTTACATTCTACTAACATAGGTAACACATATTGTCATACTTTTGTTTGTTTTTTCCACCAAGTTTGATAACATTTTTTATAAAAAAACTTTTCTTGAAGGAAATTAGACCACTTGGGGACATAGATGTAAAACCAAACGTTTCAACCATGCACTTTCCACAAACTATAAAGGTAAATGGTTTTACAATTAAGAAGCCAAGGTCTTCCACAAATTATTATTTTTGCAAATCATCTTTTTTGAAAATCTTTTTTGCAATAAAAAATTTGATACTAAGGAACCAAACAAATTAGGCCTATTTTGGTAGGTTGCTTTCCACATTTACCTTCAATGAATTGTTCATTTCCTCTTCAAAATTTTGGACAATTTTGAATGATCTACATCTACATTTTTTCAATTTTTTAATTCCATTATTATTATAATTTATTACACCTTTCATTATTTGTGTTTTTGAATTTGAAATATGAACTAAATTTTTGTAACAAATGTGACATCTCATGATTTGAAAATTTTGATCATTTACTTTTGCATTATCTTTCACACAATAAAATGCCCAACAAAGTGCATTTATATTATGAGGTTTCCATTCCTTCTTTTAGGCATGCACAATGTCCAAAAACAATTCATTCATATTTCTTCATTTAGTGCTCCATTGTGTTTTATTTATAGTTTTTAATTTTTTCAAAGTCTTGAATTATATTCTCTTCCATATCTATTTCATTCATAAATATTTCCCAAAAAATCTTGTTTTCTATTTTCATTTTGTTTGGATCATTCCATCTCTCCACAAAAAATGTTAACTAATAAAGGGTGGAAAAACTCAAACATAAGAAGATGTCACAATAATACCAATCTTTAAAGAGGAGGAGCACAATATATACAAGAAAATACAAATAAAGAAATCTCATTCATGTTCATTTTCCCCTTTTTGGGTAATAATATGAAAATGTAATGGAATAAGAAGAATTTAAAATATTCAAAAAAGATGTTTCTCACAAGTCCTACAAAAAAACAACAAAACATTTTTAAAATATTATATGAGATAATAATGATAATAATAATAATAATAATAATAATAATCAACAAGTTTTTAAAAATTCAATATAACAAAAAAAAGAATAAAATTTTAAATATTTAGAAAAATGAAAGTTCAAATTTTTACTTATTACATAACTAAAACATAAAACGAAATTGAGGTAAGCAAAAAAGAAATTTTAATAATAATAATAATAATTTATTATTATTATTATTATTATTATTAAAAACATAAGAAAGGGGGGAAAAACTCAAAGTTTGTTTTTTAAGTTAAAAACCGAATGAATGAACCCCTAAAACACACAAATTTTTTTTATGTTCCTTGTGAATACAAAGAACACAATTTTTTTTAATTTAAAAAAACAAAAAAATGATAAAAATGAAAGGAAGAAAAAATTAATTATGAAAGACTAGAATTCAAGGATGTGAAACTTGCTTGGAGCTTAGATTTGCAACCTACACAAGGAAAAAAAAAGTGGGTAATATTCGAAGAGAGGGAATAACACCAAAAAAATAAAAAACAACAACAAATTGAAGGAGGTAATACATGTACTTGGAGGAGAAGTGCACAAAGAAGGATGGAACAACATGTAGAGATGGACGGAACAACACCCCAAAAAAAGAATAGTGCCAAGAAGGAAGGAGTTCCACCAAGGGAGAAAGAGAATCATTGAGAAAGAAAAAAAATCGTCTAAGAAAGAATGAGCACCATCGAGAAAATAGACAATAGTGTTGAAAAAAACTTAGGAGAAAAAAAATATTGTGGAAGAAAATTCACACAAATCTAACAAACAACTAATTGGAACTTCATGTGCATGTAACAACCAACAAACTTCACATGAAGAAAACATCTAATAAACATTAATTTAACACACAAAAAGATTTCCTCAAAATTCAAATTATGTTATTGTTCCACTACCCAAATAACATTTAAATGGTTGACTTTGCAAAAACTTAGTCTTAATTTTTCCAACTTGTTGTCCCATCCACTATGGGTTGAAATAATTCCCTTATTTGTGATAACTTCAACGTTTTCCCAATGGCACAACCATTTAAAAAACCTTGATGCCCTCTTCCTTATTGCTAGCATGGACAACAACCTTATTTGGGAAGTCCTTTCCTCCACTTTAACTCCCTATCTATGGCTTGCATAAATTAACAATCCCATGAAGCCAATGGATGAGTTGGGTTAGGGGATCTTTCTTACCCAACTACAACTATGGTTCCTCACACACAAACTAACAATCATAACTTAAAGTTTGATCACACCCTCTTTTGTTTATGTTTTCTTATATATATATATATATATATATATATATATATATATATCCTTTTCTTTTTCTTCCTTATCCTTGTAAGTTTTGGTTCTTTTCTCTCATTCATAAATCCCCTTCTCCCCACCCCTTTTAACATGAATGGTTACTTGTTAACCAAGGAATATTATCTCAAGACAACACCCATCTCCTTACCCCAATACATAATCACCAAACACATGTACGTAATTAGTTAGAATAGAAAAGCATATGCAAATGAATAACCTAGTTCACTACACAATGGAAGGTTACACAAGTTTGCAAATGGTCCAAGTCTCCAATCTATGCCTATACTCCTATCATCTCTTGATATAGGTTACCAATTTCATTCTCCTTTGTCCATATTATTTCTTCAATTCCCAATGAAAATTCTTGTCACTTCTTAAAGCACCCACTTGATAAAGCATCCTAGGTTCTTCCAAACATACATACACCTCATGCTAGAAAAGAAAACCCAAAAGTGTCCAAGGGCTTTCAACCTTTCCTCCTAAATTTTTTCCTTTCACTACTTATCTTTCTTACATAAAACCCCAGCTAATTGAGTCCCTTCATGTCATCCTCCATTTCTACCTTTGATGTTTTCCTCCTCATGAATAACCTCCAAGTTGGCATGTTTGAAACCCATATCTGCTTTTTTTTTTTCTTATGGCCTACATGGAAATTATGGCAAAACATTTTCCTTTGATGGTAAATGAAATATTTCCAACTAGGTAGTTTGTTGTTTCCAAAGTCAAACCCTTGCAAAGAAATCTTATTGGATCCTTCTCCAACTTTTTTCCCCCTTCATTATCCTAGGTTGTTGGTCCATCATTATTTCCCCATGTTAGATATGATTTGAACTTGTGGGCATTTACAAGTATAGTCTCCTTTTCATCCAAGCTCCCAAATAAGATTGTGTTATTCCCTAATATTTTCCTTTGTTGTGTACAACCCCTTCCACAATAATTTGAATTTTCCAAGTTTAATCTTCACTTCCTTGGGGTACCACATATTGGCCTTTGACAAAATGTTTGGTCTTTCCATGTTTGTCATGCCATACTTGTTTTTGCCCTTGGATCCCCTCATTGTTGAGCCTCACCTCCTCGCTCCATTCTTCTAATAGGTAAAGATCCTCCATTCATGCAATTATCACAACCAACTAACTATAGTTGAATCCACATTTCATTTGATAGGATAAAATTTTAAATTTTAAGTTGTGTTTGGTGTTTGCCTTGTAAGAGTTTTAATAAGCCCAAAGGGTTATAGGTAGCTTCTCATCCCAATCCATATGGTGGGAATAAATGATCTTTCATATGGCTTCAAATGCCTTGTTGGTGTTCAAGGCAACAACACCAACAAATTGCCTTGATCATTTCAGGACTATTCCCTTATGGATAATAGGTCATTGGCCTTCTTGTGGTTCACCATGGATTTCATGATGAAGATTTCAACTAACTAAATTTTTAAAAACCAAACTTTGATGTAAATTTGATTAAACCTTGGTTTAAATAAAACTTAGTTAAACCTTTGTTAAACCTTTGCAAAACTAAATTTGGTTAAACCCTTGCCAAATTAAAAACTTATTTAAACCTTTACTAAACTTTGGTTTAACCTTGGTTAAATCAAAACTTGGTTAAAATTTAATTATACTTTTGTTAAACCTATGCTAAATTAAAATTAATCAAGATTAATTTTGGGTTAATTTTAAGTAACCTAAATTACCTTTGGTTAACCAAGGTTATTTTAACTCATGTAAGTTATCCTAAGTTGACTTATTCAAACCTAGGTCAACCTAGGCCTATTTTAAACATATATAAACTAACCTAAGCCTTCTTATGTTAGGCTATTATGTTAACTGACGCGCTCCCAAGTCCCTAGTTAGCCCCAAATTGAAGCCAAGTTATTCAAGTTGCGGAATTGTGGGGGACTCGGGGCATGCTCCCAGCACTAGAAGGGGTAGAGGGGCGTGCTGGAGCTCCGGGATGGGATTAGGAAGAAGTGACAAGCTATTCACTTATTCGAACTTGCATAAAAACCAACCAACAAGTTGGTTAATTCACATTCTGGAGCACCCTTGGTGCTAGGACAAGCCACGAACAACATTGAACTCACTTGACTCACCACGGCCCGGACTCGAGGGAAGCCACCACCTTCCCCCATATAGAATTATTTGTGTCTCTCTGTCACACTTGCATCCAAATGGCACTTTTTCCTGGGATTCCCAAAGTGGAGTCCTGAAACTATCCCAGTTTGGATTCCCAAGACTTTGGGCATTCATAACTTCTCACTTTGACCTCCGATTGGGACAAGGTCTAAAGCAAACTTGTAGCTTTCGTTGAGAGCTTTCCAACGGTGTGTCGCACTTCACCTGCACACACCAGAATCGGGTCGATTCTCGACTTTTAGTGGTCGGGAATCAAACTGCCAGTTTGACTCCTGGCCTTTCTTTCGACCATAACTTGTGCTGCAAATGTCCAAATGGCTCATGCAAGGCCATTTTGGACATCTACACTTCAAAACCTTTCCAAGCTACAAAAAACACCTCAATGCGAGGTGTTTTGACCCATGAAATCACGTTCTGAGTTTTTGAGAGTCCCAGGGGACTCCCAAGTCCCATTTTCGAGAATGTGAGTGGCGACCTCACACTTCCCTCAAAGTGGGGTTGCGACATTAACTTACATAGGTTAATCTAAATGGCTTAATTTATGACACCTATCATGTTTTTGAAAATAATTATAATTCATGTAATCATAATTATAGTCATATAATCATATAAATGGCTACAACTAGTGTCCACATTTGAATACATGACTAAGTTTGGATTTTAATTAAAAATTTTCATTATAAAAAAAACCATGTTTTGATGTTGTGATCATGACTTTGGCATGCCATGTGGCAAGGTGTTGTAACTACTGTTAACATCACCACTTGAATGTTGTGATTATTGTCAACATGTCACAACCTAAACATGCCGCATGTTGATAAGGTATGGCAGTTGTAGTCAACATCATACTTCTGGGATGTTAATTTCTATGAAATTGGGCATTTATTCTTTGAGATTGATTATGCAAATGGTTTCCTTAATGTTATTTAGTTGGCCTTCAACTTTCATTTATGAAATATGGGTTTAGGTCAATACTACAATGGAGGATTTCCCATAAATCCAACTCAAGTGATTGATTGTATAAGTTCATTTTGTTCCAAAATGAATGAGAAGAAGAGGTATTAGTTTACTTGACCAAATGAATGAGCACATGATGAGGTGATATAAATGTTTTTCTTAAATGTTGCATTGCATTGTTGTTTAACATAAGGACATCGCATGCAACCATGGAATGGAAACTTTATCTTCTTTCATATCTACAAACATGCCAAAACTACATCTTTTGGCAATAGTGATCCATTTCAAAATGTCATTACTTTCTTTGCATCGTTGTTGGAGTCCTTGCATCCAATGTAAGTTGCCACAATGTTGTCGAATTGTATACATCAATGTCAAACAATTCATTGGCCTTGATTGGAGGTATGAAGCATGCGATTATCCTCACACTTCCCTCATGTAATCATTCAAACTTCACCCAAAGCTTGACAACCCTAACTCATAAAACCCCACACATTTTGGTCATTATAGTCACAAGCATCTCCTTGTAATGAAATTTTTGAATATAATATGGCAAGTCCACAAAGTTCATCATGAATCAAATTTTTATTCCTTTTTTACTCCACATTATAATACTTAAGAGAGATAGAGTTACAACTACCCAATGTTGTAAAACCCTATATCTTTGAGGTGTGCAATATATATTCTTCTTCACACACACATGGAATCCAAGAGATGGATAGTGTAGACAATAGATAGGGTCAAAGATCTAGTGCATACCTTTTCTTTACTTCAAGATGATTTTTGGTCAAGAAAATGGATTGTTAACCATGCCCCACGGCTACTTGGAGAGGTCATTGCCTTATGTTACAAAATACAAATTTACAACACCCCTTCTTTATGTAAATTTTATAACAATTCTAACTATTCATTGATTGTCCTCCAATATATGATATGACTCAAAAGTATGGGTATCTCCCCCACATTTTGTAGGCCACCTCATAGTAGAAAAACATTTCCCTAGATACTCTTGCACTTGTAATGTAATGGACCCAAAAAAGAAGCTTCATGATTAGTAGTGGTCATGATGGCTTCCAAATGGTTTGTGGGTTTGAATATGTTAGGCGATACCAAAAAATCATCACCCAACTACTAAGTGAGGAACTAGTCATCAAAAGTGTGTGCAAACTAAGGTGCATGGTTCCTTATGATATCACATTAACAATCATTCAATTTGCAACCATTCAAAAATCTTTTCTACCAAGCTTTAAGTTGACATTTAATTTTTGCATGTGTTCGTAAAATGGGTTCCTATTTACCACATTGTGTTAGGTTAATTACTAGCAAACATTAATTAAAAAAACTAACAATTTGCAAGCTAAAAAATTCAAGGTACACAAGTGTGACCCAAAATTTCTTTGGAGCTTTTTACAAGATTTGAAATTGGAATGTTTCCCAATTAGCAGCAATTGGCCATTGTAGCTTGCAACCACCACCTTAAATCTAACCCTAAAAACATTATGGTCTAACAACTTACTACCTACCTTTAAACCATATATTAACCCCCTAACCTTAGGTTGCTATAACCAATGGTGATACCCAACAATTTTTAAGGTGAAAACCAACCTAAAAATTCACCATCCTTTTGAAAATTGCCCCACACTAGTTTTTTTTTCAATTTTGTGAAGTAGCCATACTAACAATCATCCAAGAGGAGATTTAACCAAATTTAACTATATATCAAATGTGAACGTTAGAAATAATAAGAATCCTTTTACATTTTGGCTACATGCTCAATTTTTTTGTAAAAATATGTTTTTACAAAAGTATTTTGTACAATTATTTTTTTGTCAATTTGAATTTTGGTTGATTAGGGAAATGTTTTTTATAAATCATTGGTACGTGTTGAAATCATATTTTTCAAGTTGAAAAGATGTGAAAATTTGCCCCAAAAACTCACTAGGCCCAAATCATATGATTAACAAATTTACTCTTTTTTTTCATTAATTGATGCACCCTCATGTTTGTTAAATGATATTATCAACAAATTATCACTTGATTGATTGTAAGATCAATATTCATTATATATTTAAATATCTATAGAAGAGTCTCAACATTGATTGATGAATATATTTCCCTACTAATATTATACCAAAAGAAAATACATGAAATTTACAATACCAAATTTCCAAGTATCCTATTAGCTTTTGAAAGAAGTAACTATGTTCATGAATATGAGTGCTTCGTTAGGCTAATTTGTTGAGGCTTCTCGAGTGACCATTTTTTAAGGTATCTAAAACATGCGTTAGTCTTTTGATGCAAAAATGAGAAAAATTGTGTTTGCAAATTGATGTTCTTGTATAGAGTGAACTTGATAAACAAGTAGTTATAAAGGAAGAAGCACACACCAACAAGTAGTGGGTGGATTAGGAGTGTTAAGATTGTGGGCCAGAATGGACAATCACCCATAGTGCAACATGTGGGATGGGATGGTGCATGAACAGAAAAAAACACTTATTCATTGTATTCCTATCCCATAGCTAACCACGGTGGTTAGCAATGTCCTTACCATCCACATGCATCTACCTACTTGGTAGTTACCAAATGGTTTCCATACTTTGCTTACTTAGTAGAGCTCTACACTACTACACATAACCAATGAGGATCAACAAATCAATTGATGAAAAAATTGAATTGATTTTGTTCAAATTCAGTTTCATTCGAATAGAAATATTGAATGACATTGCATGCATGCACCTTCAATTTAGTACAAATTCAATTCCATTCAATTGGAATCAAATTTAATTCAGATTCCTGATTGATATGAATTCCAATACATTGATTGGAATTTGAAGTGAGTTGCCAATTTGTAGGAGGCTTCTCTGTACAAAACCATGAAGAGAGATTATATCCAAGGAGGTAACAGACAACCAAGTGAGAGACACTCCACCCAAGAATGCCATTTCCAGCACCAAGAATATTCACCAAAGGACCTTCGTGCATTCGGATATGGGCTTGGATTTAATGCACAATATCCATTCTAGAATCAGATCATATGGTGTATCTGCCAATGTCCCTGGTCAGAAATGGATTGCAGCTGGCTTTCCAGAAAGTTTGGTTTCACAAAACGGACACTTATTAGTTTTATTCCAAATATCAACTGCACACTCTGTGCATGCACCTGCATGGTTGCATGGTCTGAAGCATGCTCGCTGTTTCAACTCCCCTCCACCAGACCTCTTCCTCTTTTTCCTGGAATAGCCACCCTCCACTTCCTCAAAACAGATAGAACACTCAAATCTCGGCGCTACCTGTGAGCTGCTGTCACAATCTCTAGCAGGTGCAGCCTGCTCATTTCTTAAGGTAATTTCCAGCTCCCTCTGAAACAAAGCATTATCGGCTCGCAACTGTTTCTTGATGTCAAGTTTCTCTTGTATGCACTTCTTTGCTTGATTATTGAGATCATCTATCTCCTAAGCCCAAACCAACAATGCTCATTTGTACTCAAATCTTCTAAGCAATAGAACAGTCAGACATTCAACATACTCAATATGCAAGGTCAGGGTTCTTTTACAGGTTGGGAGGGAGGGGGAGCATATTAGAAAAGATTTCCCATCACCAGCAATGAAAGTTCAGCATTGAGGTTAAAACAAGAGATGAGTCATATACTTTCATGGCTGCCTTTAATTGGACAGCTAAAATTTTGTTTTCATCAGCAAGCTTTTTTGCTTCTCTTTGCAATAGCCTCTTCTCTTTGTGAAGCTTTTCCTCCGCCTGCCACAAAAGAGCCTACTCAGATTCCAAAAAATCTCCACTAGAGCACTTGTCAGATAGAGAAAATAGGCTTTCCACCAATTGGATCTATGCTAGTAATGAAGATGATCCTGCGTTCTTCTAACCCCATTGGTGCTATGTTAGGGGGTTTCATGCACATGACCATAAAACTCAGGCAAAAACTGCCACAAAGACAGTTTTGAACAGGACACTAGGTATAGAGTTTCCTCACCACAAGCAACAGTTAGTCCATCCACTTGACGTGAGCAAAGATGTAATGCCTGCCCCAGCTGCTACTAGACCACTGCATTTGTCTAAGGTATGAAATGATGGCACCATCATTGTAAGTTTAGTTACCAAAGTGATATCGTCTGAGATCTGTCCATTGGGATATGCAGGGCAGCTCAAAGGGCCAATGAACAGAGAGTACTGTGCTAAATTTATCAAGAGAAGGACAAAACAACTACAACATTGCTCATGTCCACCTTGTACCCATACACCCTACACCCAGTTCATACAATATGAGAGACTGAGAAAGATGTGGAGACGTACATGCGCTGCTTGTACAAGACTCTCAAGTAATTCTGTCTCTCCATCGATTGTTTCCATAGATCTTACAGATTCCCTTGACTTCATATCCAGGTCTTTAGGCTTTGACTCTCTTGACTGGGAGTACTCAGAATCACCAACAAGTTCTTTCCCTGTTCTTTTTTGTCTTTTGCTATCTCTTTCAGCTTCAACAGAAACATGAGAGAGCTGAATGAACACACATAGACCCCAACATTCATGAGAGAGATGCAGTTGTTGGGAACTAACAAATGACAACGTTCCAAAACCCAATGCAAAGCAGGCATGTTGCTGTATGATAAGGCATGCAAGGATGGAGGGGTGATAAACAAACCAAAATCTCAGATCCAAGCTCTTTGATAAGATGAGACAAATCTAGTTCATGATGTTGTGATTTTGACCCACACATGCTCCGTGGGACCTTCACAATAGATACAAATGTTACTGAATTTTCTTTTCAAGACAGACAGAACACAAAACTATGAGCAGGGCATAATGGAGCTTTGACAATGCATTCTCAGAAAGCAATGTTCTTGAGTGACAGAAAAGACAGAGTGTACAAGCAATGAGCAATGATGTTGTATGGGACCTACTTTAGATGGCCACTTTGTCATGTGTTCTTGCACAATATCCATACGACGCACATGTCGGCCTTTGCATCTGGCACAGTAACATGGTGCCTTGCCACAAGGCTTTAAGTGATAGGAATGTATAGGCCCAAGGGGGCGTGGAACAGGCTTGTCTATTCTCACAGAAGGCACTGGCTCATCAGCATCAGGCATAATCTTCTCTGGCTTCTTCTGGCTAGCTGCACCAGGCCCGACAAATGTCTTACTCCATCAGTTGTGCCTGCTGCATATGCTTGTTCCTGTTTCTAATACCTTCACCTCAGGTGAAGGCTCTACAGGTTTTTACTACATCTCTTGGAAAGCTGGAAAGCAACTTGTTGACAATGATGCTCAATCTCAACATAATCAGACTGCAGCCCACACCTCACAGTAATAGACATTGTATCCCACAAGAGCTAAAGAAAGGAACACACGTACTACACAACATCTAGTTGTGTAATACATGCTTTGTTTTGCCATACCTGTTTCAGAACAGGGTTTGACAAGTTCTTCCACTGGATTGGCTGGCTTGTTTGGTGTTTCTGGCATATTGCTCAATTTAACCTGAGATGATCCCTTAGCGATGCTACCACCCTGGATGGAATGATTCTCACTATTGGAGTCACACTGTCTTTTCTTGCCCCTTTGCTGGTGATTATTTCGTGTGGATGCAGACAGTGTGTTTGAAGATGAATCCAACAATGAAGCATCCTCAGACATCCTTGCAAGCAGCATCGGAAGATTCAGATAGATCTACAATGAATGTGAGGATACACACATAGAGAGAGAGAGAGTGTGCCAGACCTGTCAGTATATCCTGCACCTGTCATGAATGATTCACAACTTCCCCATCTTCAGCTCCTCTAAAAAGTGAGGACTCGAAAATGCCAACTTTCTTGCAATTTATGGAAGAAGAAGCACTAGAACTGCCAATGCTCACTCACTACTACTTGATTAATTTCTTCCTCTTTCTGTCTTGTTACTTCCAACCTTACAAATGAAAAGTCAAATGGATGGGCATTGTGACTTTTAAATCTCAGCCCCTGTCTTTCAAGGCTTCACAAAAGTGCTGGGGCTTAGGGTTTTGAAAGCGAGAGGTTTCCAGAGAACCTTTTGTCCTAAAATTAGCAAGGGGCTAGAGACGCCAGTGCAGGACCCACCTGCATGCTACTAGCTAGGGATGCATGCCAAAAAATAAAATGACATGTATAGTGATGCAACAAACGTGCTGCAGTTCAAATTGCGAATGTTTCCGACATTCCTCCTAGCACCGCAGAAAAAAATTCATTCTTGGAGCAGTCTTCTTCCTCTACCTCCCAGGTTTCTTGCATTCTTCTTCCTCTTCCAGGTTCTTGCAATCTTCTTCTTCCATAGCAACTAAAATTCCAAATAATGAAGCGTGCACAGCACAGAAATTCAGAATATTTTTTCAGCAATCAAAGCAAGCTTCAACTACTTACCTCTTCGATGAGAACACCGTCACAGTCGCAACAACGTCCACGCCCTAAGTGCCCGACATTCTCGCTTGCCACCGCTCCCCCTTTCAGATGGAATCAAGACCACTGTTTGCAAATGCAAGCCACAAAAAAGGCATAAAATCCAAAGCCTCTGATCCAACAGTCAAATGGAGAACGCTGCACCTGGTCTCATCAATCAAAAGCCGCAAAGATTTGACAAAAAATGCACGCAAAAAAACAAAGGAAGCGATCCAAAACACACACCGCCACTGCAAAGACCGCAAAGACACTGCAGTGGGAAAACGCTGCGCGGGGAGGAAGACGAAGGGACAAGGGACGCTGACGCTCTCCAATGATCATCTTTACGCTCCGTCTTACATATCTTTCCGCTTTGCTGCCATCTTTTCCGCAATCAATAAGGATGATGGATGCATCGGACGGCCATGAGAGCCTAGCAGGTGGGGGTAAAGGACACGAACGTCCCTGGTAAGGGAAAGAAATGGAAGACTCTTTTTTCGGATTCTCTTTTCGTATTCAACATTTTAGGGTTTCCCGCAGTGCACCAAGGTAGTATGCTTTTTAGGGTTTGAAGATCTCTTCTGACTTTTGTGTGTTCCTGCGCCCTTGAAGAGAAGACCCATAACTTCTGGCTGGGATGATGATGGGCGAGGAAGAAGGGGTTGTTATTTATGTTCTGGAGAAATTTGCTCTGACCGTGAACTTGCTGTTTTCCCTTTGAGTCCTTTTTTTCCTTTCCTCGATAAGGCGATTATGAAGAAGGAAGAGGCCATGGATATGGAGAGCAGTGTACCTGGAGCTGGTTCTCCCTTCGTGAACAGAATTATGGTTTGCTTTCTCCTCTTTGCACTTGATTCTTTGAATTTCAATCGGAAAGCTAGCTAGCTGCCGTGGTTTTTGTTGAAGCGCCGAATTGCTCGTGGTTTTTGTTGAAGAGCCGAATTGCTTGTCATACTGAAGCTTCAACTCCAGTCTGTAATGTCGCCGCTACATTGTATATTTAGGTTTTTTCCTAAGAGTTGATGCCGAATTGCTTGTAATACTGAAGCTCCAACCCCAGTCTGTAATGTCGCTGCTGCATTGTGTATTTAAGTTTTTTCCTAAGAGTTGATGCCGAATTGCTTGTAATACTGAAGCTCCAACCCCAGTCTGTAATGTCGCTGCTGCATTGTGTATTTAGGTTTTTCATTAGCTTTGATGCCGAATTGCATGTAATACTGAAGCGCCAACTCCAGTCTGTAATGTTGCTGCTGCATTGTGTATTTAGGTTTTTCGTAAGAGTTGATACTGAATTGCTTGTAATACCAAAGCTTCAACCCCAGTCTGTAACGTCACTGCTGCATTTTGTATAAGGGGTTTTTGTAATAGTTGATGCCAAATTGCTTGTAATGCTGAAGCTCCCAACCCCAGTCTGTAATGTCACCACCGCATAATGTGTTTAGGTTTGTTTTGTAAGAGTTGATGCTGAATTGCTTGTAATAAAGAAGTGCCAACCCGTGTCTTTAATGTTGCCACTGTGTAGTGTAATTTACGGCTTTCAAAGAGTGGATGTGGCAACTCCAAACCAGTGATTATGCATTGAAGCAATTTTTTTCATTTGTAAAAGAGTGTCCTGCTTTTGATTTTAAGAACATTTTGTCCTCTTGGGAATTTTGTGGCATCAGGCTCCAGGAGACATTGTGCTGGATTTGACAAAAGCTAGTCATGTACTGCGGTTGGGCAGTGGCCTGCGCCAGGTATATGCCTCTCTTTCTTTCACTCCTGAAATGCTTCTTCCCTTGAGGATCACCCCACAGGGCACCTGACTTGTTTACTGCAGGAGGAGAGAAAGTATGAAGGTTTTATTGATGTCAAATCTGTTTGAAATTCCATGTTTGATTCATGTGGTCAACGGGTGATTTAGTGGGAGGAGTGGATTCGTGCTTACAGGATGGCGACAATATCACCATGACAAAAGTCGGCAGACTTCAGTTCAAGAAGCCCAATAAATACTGGGTCGAGGGATCGCAAAAACGGGTATCCTGCCTTCTGTCCATTTTGTGACATGGCAGATTTGAGCTTGTGTCAACAAACCACTTTGCTTGAGTGGTTTTCAAGCAATAGTACATCGCAATGATGCCACTCCTATACAGTTTCATATGCACAATTACAGTCATTTATATATAGAAGAACTTGATTCTGCTAGGGATCTCCAAGTGGGGCAGTCCCTGAGCAACCACAGGGCATTTGTTTCAATCTTTATTGCTCTCCAATATACTAGTTAACTGATACAGAGTTTTTGGATCTCAGTACATACCAAATACCGAGGATGTTGTGCTAGGCATTGTGGTGGACCGTCGTTTTGAGGTTTGCTTCCTGATCTTTCCCTGGCCTTCTAGATTTTTGTGGAACAGAAGCTTTGCACTAACTGGTGACAAAATGTACCAACACTCAAAACAATGTGAATGCAGTTTGGGCTATGGAAGCTATTCTGACAGTAAATTTTTGTAATTTGCTACATCAAATAGTTTTTTTGGTTGGTGGGATCTTGGAGAGAGTGGTGGTGGATACATATCTTTTGTGTTTTTGTGCTCCAGAGTGATGCTATTGTTTGTTGTGGGGCAGATGTTTGTGGTAGATATCGGTGGCCCTACTTATGCATCACTTCCAATGTTGGCTTTTGAGGGGGCCACTCGTCGCAACACTCCTAACCTGCAGGCAGGTTAGCTGTCATTTGAACAGTGGCTTTCCTTGTGCAAAGTATGTCATAGAGTTCTTAAGATGAACTGAATCTTCCAGCAAACTGCATCCCAAAACTATTGCTGTGTGGGTGGATATGTTATATCATGTTTCAAGCTCACAGCAGCAGGCTTTGAGGAAACCATGCAGATGTCCTTATGAGACTAAAAGATTTCTCAGGTGTAGCTGTCTGACATTTAGACATTGCTATTGTAATGGACTTGGATCTGGAGCCAGGTTGGGGCAGCGCTTTATGCCCGTGTTGTCAAGGCCCATCGTGATATTGACCCTGAGCTATGTTGTACTGATGGTGTGTTTCCATCCCTGCCAGAATTTGTGTGGACTTTGAAGTGCTGTGAAGAACTGACTTTTTAACTAATGTTCAGTTATGTTAGGAGACTAATCCTATGGAAAGTGGATGTTCTTTCTTTTTTCTTCTCTTATGGCATTTGAGTAAGATTTGCTTTTCAGTTTTCCGATACTTTTTGTAAAGCATTTGTCATCTGTGTGCACTGTAGCCAGTGGCAAAGCTGCAGGGTTTGGTCCTTTAAATGGTGGTTACATCTTCGAGTGCTCTACTGGACTTGCTCGAGTGTAAGTTTCTGCTACTGCCGATCATGTTGTTGCTGCATGGGGCCTCATTTTGCAAATATGATCAGGAATTTCTTCTGCTTGAGAGCAGGTCAATTGCATGGTCAGCAAGTAGTTTTGAAAATATGGAATACCAACAAATGTCATGCAGTAAAGAAATAGAGAAATTTGTGGATGCACTGATGGCAGTTAGGCCAACCTTGAGACATACAACTGCAATGTAACTCATAACACATAAATCTGTTGTACATGGGACGGGAATGTTTCTGGCAGGTTGCTTAGTAAACCGACATGTCCTGTATTGGAAGCTCTTGGCAAATCCTTGTCCTTCGAGATTGCGGTTGGCATGAATGGCCGTATTTGGGTAATTTGCACACATCATCTGGAAATGTGCTATTGTTTATAGGTTGTCATGACTTTTTACTGGAGTGTCATGGGCTTGGAACATGGCTGATTGTTGTAGAGAATTCTTAGAGGTTGATATGTTCCAAAAGTTGAAGGATGTCTGTTATTGACATTCAATTGAAGACTTCAGGGACCTGAACAAAAAAAATCTTCTTATATGGTGTGTGATCTGCAGGTGAATGCAGCAACAACAACCACCACCATCCTCGTTTCCAATGCAATTTTGAACTCTGAGTTTTTAACAGCAGCACAGCAACATATCATGGTCCAAAAGTTGTTGCAAAAAAGTCAATAGGCTGGACTTGCTTTCCAGTCATCTAACCATATGAAGCAGTGGATGTGTGGCTCCGGATTGAGTTTGAGTAGGAATTGGGTCCACATGGAGAGGGGGTTTTAGGGTGATAGCGGAGTAAGTCTTTTCCCTGTGGATTAAATCTGTGGACAAAAAAATTGGATATGGGCTTGCACTGAAATGACACAGGTGATGCACATTCTGTCTGGGAAATTTGTTGCAGTGTTTGAAGCATATGGGTCCCAAAGTCTGGGATATTTCTCACCACCTGGAGTTCTCCTTTCAGACAGTTGCAAAGATTTCAACCTGGGTCATATCAAATTTCATCACAAGAATGGGAAGGAAGTAGATGCTTGCGGATGTGATAGTAGGGATTATCTTTAGAACGTCTTAATCACCTTCTGACTATATGGTGGTAACCAAGTGGAAGGGTCTGCTTGCCAACTTCAATATGTTCAAAGTTTAAATCTTGAGAATTCCAATTGGGTAGAAAATAAAACGTTTTCTGTTTTGTTTTGCCTAAAAAGATGCAAAGAAAAAGCTGTGAACAGCAAAAAAACGGAAGAAAAGAACACATTATTGGTTTCTTTTTCTTTGCATTTGTCACTTTCTTATGGCTGCTTCAGTTGTTCTTTTTCTTTGTTTTTTTTTGGGAGCATTTAGCCTTCATTTACTTAGCATGTGAATTGAGCTGGTTATTGATTTCTTAAAATCACTCCCCCTACCACCTCCCACGGTTTTCAATATCATAGAAGTTTTATCACAATTAATTAAACTAGTGGGTGCCCATGACCTTCGGCCACTGTGAAGTCCCCCAGTTTCTTTAAGCTTGGTTAGCGTCTTAATTTTTTTTAGAAACTTTTAACTTTTTTATTTTTTTATTTTTATTTGTTTTCTATTTTTATTATTACTTTGTGATCATCCAGCCGGACGGACATTTCATCCATCCCCTTAATTAGGACGAACAGTAGCTAAAAGAAAGAAAAGG
>Ga0116231_10007535_pt1 | contig 19842 bp, 15 predicted proteins | sample S1TSphgellanicum_2_FD_89695 | JGI IMG/M metagenome (GOLD analysis project Ga0116231, IMG submission 89695) | Host-associated microbial communities from peat moss isolated from Minnesota, USA - S1T2_Fd - Sphagnum magellanicum MG | ecosystem: Host-associated > Plants > Peat moss > Unclassified...
TGAAGCCAAAGCACACTTCTGAAATGACATATGCTGGGAGCACAACAAAGTTTGGAGTTGCCTGGTGATCTAATTTAGTCTTTGAAGCCAAAGCACACTTCTGAAATGACATATGCTGGGAGCGTAACAAAGTTTGGAGTTGCCTGGTGATCTAATTTAGTCTTTGAAGCCAAAGCACACTTCTGAAATGACATATGCTGGGAGCACAACAAAGTTTCGTACTCCTGATGCTTTTGCAAATTTGGATGGAATTGTCACTCATGCAGCAGAGACTCTAGCCTTAACTGCTCTTTGAAATGCATGTGACCAGCACATAGAATGTTGTAAGGTCTAGCGAATGGTCTACAAAGTTCCTAATGATGTGTCAGATAATGGCTATTGTTCACACCCAGCTCATGGTAACACCCACTCAGTTGGCTGGGTGCTCCCAACGGCAATCACCTAATGGAAATGGTTTTCAATTCTTAATGAGAACTTGCCCTGCTCCCTGAATGACAGAGAGAAAAGAAAGAAACAGATTAAGTAGTCTACTGAATTTGTGAATTCTTTAGAAAACTAACCCAGCTCCCGGAATATCCATAATGCTGAAATAATGCCACAGAAACCCATTTTAATCTCAAAAAGAAAATCAGACTAAATTACAAGGTACACTCAAAGAAAAAAACAAAGAAATAAGAGAGAGAAATAGATTTAAGTAGGCTGAATTTTGACTTTGTTGCAGCTCTCCTTTGCCACTTTTGGTGATCCTTAGGAATGACTGAAATGAGATCATTTCAGTTTTTACATATGAGTGTATCTTTGTACATATTTCTCTTGTATTTGCATATTTTGTAGAGTAAGGGCTTTAGATCCTAACCAAGAAAAAGAAGCTGAAAGGCTTCATTGAGGCCCTCCTAGATCAAAAGGCAAATTTTTTTTTGAAAAATCTATCTCTCTGCTTCTCCACCAACTAGCAGCCTCCAGTTCATGCCAACAAGCTTCTACATAGTATGTCAAGTTAGCACTAGAATAGTTCCTACTTGAATTTCTTTCTCAAAAACAGAAAGTTACAAGTTGCCCATTCTGCTCTGTACTTACATCAATGTCCCTTGGATCCTTGCAGGTTTGTTGTGGCACTTGCTTGGACACCCACACATGGCCTTACCATATATACACCTCTTTCCAATAGCCATGCCAAGGATTTAAGTTGGACCCATTATAAAGCTCCATCCAAATCTTTGTAAACTTGACCTGGCAATTCTTTGTCAACACTCGGCAAAAGCTAGAACCAAGTCCTCTGGATGCACTTGAATCCATACCTGGTCAAAATGACCTTGTTTGTGTAACATTGTCCCAGGCTTTTCCCCCCTAAACTGTCTCTTTTGGACCCAGGCTATCTGCTGAACCAGAACAACCAACACTTACATTTGAGATCCTGAATGCTTGCAACAGGCCTTCTTTGCCATGATTGTTACTCTGTTCCTCACTACTCTGATCCTTCCCAACACCTGAGTGCTTTACATTATTAGCAGCCGCAGTTGAAGACTCAGCTTCGCTTGTACTGCTAAGGAGTTGTGATTCCGATATGCCAGAAACAGTAGACTCAGGTTCATATTTTGGACTTGAGATCCCTGTGGCATTCAAGTCCTCACTGGAGATTGCCCCTTCTTTTTCAGGTTGACCCAATAGCATCTCTTGCACCAATTTGTCTGAATGTACTTTGGATGTACTGTCCTTGTGAAGGAGAACACTGTGGTGTTGATGAGACCTGGCCTCATCCAAAAGTGGAAATTCTTTTGTCAAGCAATCAGACACCCTGCCATCTAACCCCCTTAGAGTGTCGGAGCTGCTAATTGCATCCTCTTGATCAATGTTGTGCTCTACAGTTCTCAATAAACTGTCTTGGGCATCTTCTGAGTCTGATTCTGACTGACTCCATTGAGACAATTTCTCTGCATCAAGAACAATTTCATGGTCACAGGGCTCAAATGACTCATCTGTATCAAGATCCTCTGTATCAGGTTCAACTTCAGATTCACCCCACCTAAAATATCCAGCTATATTGTTGTCAAGCCTCGTTGCTTGGAAAATATCGTCCAGACCTTGCATGGAATCATCAAGCATGGGGCCACCATCAACTGCCAACACCTCAACCTCAAAATCATCCCTTGGGAAGTGATTGTCATCCTGAGTTGCTGCATTATTTTCTGTGGAATATTGCTGGTTGAGCTCAAGTACACATTCATCAATCATGAGTTCAACACCATAGCTTGCTTGGATTGCAGAAAGCTTGGCCCAAGTCCGATGGCGAGCATCCATAGCTAACTTTCGGAGCTCATCAGGTGATGGCTCATCCCAATGACTGACCATCACCTTTGCAATTGCCTGGACACAGCAGCCAAACAAAAACCCAAATAAGAACAACAGGGAAGATTTAGCTCAACACCCAACACCATTTGTTACTAGCATTCTCTAAAATGAAGAATCCCCAAACACCCAGTAGAGCTTGTGCATGAGAAGGGGCAAGTGTCATGTGGATCACCTTTGAAAGAGTAACAGGCATCACGATGTTGATATCGCCCTCCCACTCCCCAGCGTACATGCTAGTTAGACCACCCATTCGAATCCCCAGCTTGACCAACTGAGCACACCGATGTTTCACCTCCATCTCAACCAACTCGGCAATCTGATCCACAGTTCCCCCATCATCATCCTCAGTCAGCCCACCACAACCCCCACCAAGCATGCCAGTTACTAGAGATCTTGACCGTCAATTTCATTAAATAGAGTGTTGTTTAGCTGGTGTTTATAGTTGAACCCTAAACCCTAATCTGACAGTTATTCATACACCCTGTACTCTCCTTCAATCCTGTTTATTCTTCAGCCATCATTGAAAATTCAGGATGTATGTAGACAGGACTTCTATCTATCCCTTGTAGTCCACTCTGCAGGCCAAGTCCTGTGAGGGTGGTCGTAAGAGACACCCATGTGCGTAGCTTTCAGGTGTAGTCCAAAACAATTCCAGTAACAGTGCACCCAGTTCAGAAGGACCAGAAAGAGGACAGCAGACTAACTTTGCTTGCAAAAAGGCCAGCACTCTCACGAATGGTTTCCTTCAAGAATAAAGCTGGTGCCACGTACGGGCTGGCTTGACTGATGACAAAATTGTTGACGTTGAATAATTCCTTCAATTGCTGTAATGGAAGATCGCTCTCTAGATTGGCCTGACTTCTGCACCTTGGTACACTCACCTGCATCAATCACAAACCAAAAAATTGTATGTGTACATTTCTCCTTACAACATAACCCAAAATTGGCGTCATGGTTCTGACAGACTTTACTGAAGCTAGGTAGCAGATCTTTTCTAACACCTTCTCTACTTACAACAATAATCCATTCACTACAATGAGAAACAAAAGCAGCAATTTTCAGACCCAACCTTCATTCACCAAGCATGATTTGATAGGTCCAATCATGCCTGATCCAGAAAGAAATCAACCCACACTGTCGATGACTAATTTTGCATACAGACTGGAAAAACCCAATCAAATTTACACCTTCTTTAAAGCATTGCAGCACTCAATGTGCATGGAAGTACAAGCTTACTATTGAGGTCACTGCACATGGTGCCATGTCACCATTCTTGCACTTTATCATAAGCTCAGGCATCTTCAGAAGGCCATTACGAGGAGCGCAAGAGAGCAGGATCGCACTCCATATCACTACATTTGGGGATGTCAAATAGTTCAAAAACTGAGATGGCTCCTGTTTGGTTGGACAGGCAGGTACTGAGATGCCTAGTACACGTCCTGACACTATAAATGCTTCCTTGAATGTCAAGTCCCCAATCAGGTCTTGCAGGCATGTTTGGAGTTTCTCCATCTCGAATGTGCTTGCATTGTCTTGACTAAGGCGGTATGCAGCCACATAAATGGCCCCAACTGTAGACATTGATGGAGGTATCTCGTCATAAAAAAAGCTTTGGAGCTCTAACTCTGTTCTAGTTGCTGCAAATGAAGCAACAATAGCTCCAATGTTGGCACCCATGATGATGCTTGGGAGTAACTGATGCTCCACCAATGTCCGTAACACATTTGAATGAAAAATACCACATTCTATGTGTCCGCTGAAAATGAGGGCTGTTCTGCCAAATTTTAGCCTTAACTCATTCATAAATGAGACTTTATGTTCCAGTGACAACACCTCAGAATCCACCTCACAGATGGTGCACAAGTAAGACCTGCGAGCCCCATTGTTTCCATCACAATATTTTGCTTATGTGTCTCTTACAAGTGTACAATGACTTTGCTTCAGGTAGTTGTCATTCTGGTAGACTGTGACATAGTCTTTCACATGAAGAGACAACCAAGGACTACTACATGACCCATTCATCGAATTAATATTATTTCCAGAGCTAGTCTTCTCCTTTCTTTAAGATGAAAATTGAGTTCACAAAAAACTTTGTTGCCAGACAGATGCCCACTGCAAAAAATTTCAGGTTTTGAAATAGCATGTGGTGGTTACAAAAAGATGTGCACCTGACTTCATTCAAGTAATTGCGAACAAGAGGTGGTATTTGCTGCCTTCCTCTGTGGAGCTCTGGATTACACATGTTTCCCAAATCACGTGACAGAATGGACTGCAGAGAGAACAGCATGCAGTTGATATCACCTTCAGTTCGTGACAATTGAAGCTCGCTGAGTTTACCCCGCACAAAGCTTTCATCATAAAAGGCACCCCCATCTGAATAACCTGCTGCCTCGTCTCCCCTCTTAAGCATGCTTGCTGCATATGCCCATTCATCATATGTTACGGCTGTGGCCGCTGCTTTTTCCCAATATGCATGGCGGCAGGCCGATTCAACCTCCTCCTGTGACTCCAAAAGCTTTATCCTTCCTTGGATAGCCACAGCCAAAACAGTTGCAATAACCATGCCCACCATCATTAATCTAGGATCTACTACCACGAGACGGGCCCATGATAAAACCGCCAGTAGTACAACCACAATCATTGCCACAACTTGCCTCCATTTTGCCAGGATGTGTATGTCTTCCACAGATGAACCAAATCGCTGTTTTTCCATGGACCTGAAAAATGAAACAAGTCAGCATTCATGCATGACTTTTAAATCATTTTCAGTCAAACACAGCACCTGTGTCATTCTTGCCTGAAAGTGTCAAAACAAAATCTACTGAACTCTCCGCATCCTCACAAAACCCACTAAACATCAGCAAGAATTCCAAGTCACTGCTAATATAGCCAATAGTATGCATGCTGCCTAAACCCTAAACCCAAGGAACCTGCCTTGTATTACCTTGCAGCCAAGAGTTGAAGCATGACCCAACCAAGCATCCAACCTAAAACTTGACCAGCCATTGCTACAATCATGGATGTGGGTGATGGAACCACAATTGACCATGAAATGTGGGCTGCAGGTACTGCAATGATTAGTGCAGTCAGAATCACTGCACTTGGATCTGTCACCACAACCATATCAACCAAATCAAACAAGTTTCTCTCAAATAGTAGTAACTCCACTTTTTTTGGAGCCATAATTCTCATTCATCACCAGTGGATATATTTCACCAGTCTGCAAATTGGAAGACTAGAACTAACAAGAGCTAGCTTGCAAAACGGAGAACAAAAAGCTTCGTGGGTACTGTCAAATATAAGAACTATATTTGTGTGTAGAATTTAGGGTTTAGAGGTGAATTATCACCACTGGGTGGTGTAGGTATTTGGGTGCCATTGAAGTTGATCTGAGCTGGTAAAGTTCGGACTGTTACAACAGAGCCATTTGCATTGAAGTTCTTTGCAGCATATATGTGAAGTCCTCTGACACCATTTGGAAATGGCAATTGCATCCCGAGCACCTGTAACCCGTCCTTTCCCTGCTCACAACAATCCATGATCAGAGCCCCTCATAATTTGACAAACGCACTGGCACATACTGAATCCCTCAAACTAGAAACTACCAATGCAAGAGTTTTTAACTTCAAAAACAACTGTTTGAGCCCAATTGTTGGTTTGCAGTTTGCCAGGCAAGAAATGTATGTAACTTTGAAATCATTAGGAAAGGTTCCTAGTTTAAAGCTGATGGAATGGCGTTCTCTATCTTTGTTGTCAATTAGGAAGCAGAAATGTGAGCTAAAAACATTTTCTTCCAAATGCTTCATATATGTGAGAAAAATAGATATGATGTAAATAGATGTGCTTGTAGGAAACCAGTTACTGGAGGTGCTCACCTTCTCAAACCATGATACATATATCAAACTAACACTCTCATCAGGAGTGGAAGCTATGATCTTGCATCCTCCAAAGTGCTGACCTTTGATTTCTAGCAAACCTGCTGCAAAGGACAAAATACCCAGATTCCCATCATTTTTTGAAATGATGAAACTCCAAATCTGGCAAAGACATTTGCAAGCATATTCTAAGACATGTCAGGAAAACAACTCTTCTAATTATAGAGCAACTAGAAATTCAAGAGTCTCTTGATCTTTCTTGCATCACATCGCAGCTGGGAACATTGGTGACTCCATCATTAAGTATCTACCTACTCACTCAGTGGTCCCTTGGTTTTGTGATTGTACCAGAAAGTTGTGTAGCACTGGCAATGAAAGGCATATTGATGCCTTGGAGCTTGAGGAGCTCAATCCGTTGCCCTGTGAAAAATAATCCAAGGGAAACAAGCTTAGGGTGTAGGGAGGGTGGGGAAAAAAAAAAGCTTGCTTGATCCCATGCAAGCTTTCTTTGATCCTTTTGTTCATTCCACAACTGCAGAAATTGTCTTGCCACAACCTGACAAAGTACTCCTCTGCCCACTGTCAGGTTCTAGGGTTTAGGGTTTGCTAAGATGTTTGTTGATAGCAACTCTCAATGTCATCACACAAATGTGGATTGATCTGGGTATGCATTTTTGCTTACCGGGAAAGCTCATGAAGATCCCCCATGTACCCAGCTGCAATGTACAGTGCGAATCAAATGCGACCGCCTCCCTGAACAGTGTCTCTGCATCATCCAACAAATACTCATGTGTCCAGACTTTGGTCTGCAGGACTGTGGTGGAGTCCCTGAAACATTCGACTCGAGGGTTTGCCCTGAACAGCTTCTCCAATCTTTCCACCATTTGTACCCTATTCTCCTTTGAAAGTGGACTCCAAAATGACAACACCAAGAGACAGGAAAAAAGCTTCCCCATTGGAAGAAGAATAGAAGATGGGTGGTTGTTGCCATCATTATGTTCCACAACAAATTCTTCAATCGTAAACCCTGATGATTCCTCCTCATCTAACTCACTTGCTAGAAGAGCTGCTGGAAAATCCAAGTTCAAGTATGGAATTGTTGGTGAAGAAGGATCAACAATCCTTGGTACAAAAGCATGTGGCAAGTCTTCTTGTTCTACTACATTTGCTGCAGCCACAGAATCCCTCCTCCTCTGCTCCTCCTCACTATGCTCCCGCATGGTCCCTAATCTTATAGCATCCAAGTCTGCTGCTGCAAAAGAAGAAACATTCTGATTCTCTTCCATTTCTCCATTGCCATTCTCCTCTGGTAAAACCCTTGACAATCTGTTCCTCCAATTCAGCTCCAGCTCTGTCAATCTGGCATCAAGCTCAGCATCTTTCTGGGTGACAGCAAAATCAACAGCAGCATCATCAGCAGCATCATCAGCAACATCATGATCCTCATCACCATGATCATCCCCTGATGCTTGCTTGCTTGTTCTTCTTCCTGTGATGGCAAACCCTAGTTTCTTCTCTGCAATATTGATGAGAGGTAAGAACCCCAGTCCTTCCAAGACAAACTGCACACTCTGACTACTCCGGTACAAGAATTGCAGCCCATATCTGTGTACCCCATACACCAGAAACAGATGATAGATTCCTGTCACCACATTGGAGAAGAAAGTGTTGTTGTAATCCAGCTGCTTGTTGGCAACAACAACAACAACAGCAGCAATCCCTCCTCCTCCTCCTCCTGCCATCTCCTCAATTCACTTGATTCCCAAACCAAGCTGAAAAATCCCTCAACATCTCCCCCTCTGTGTGTCTGTGTGTCTGTGTGTCTATGTGTATACCTATCTCTCTCTTAATAAAAGTTGCAGAGACGCCCAAGAGAGCAAATGGGTGTGGTGGATCATCACACCACTCTCTCTCTTTCTCAGAAGTGATGAGAACTGCCTGAATCAGGAGCACAAAAGCTTGAAGAAGAGGAGGTGCAAGAAAACCAGAAAGGATTCAACAAAATGGAAAGAACGAAAGAAACAAGGATTGTTGCAAGAGGATATGTATGGTGGGTGTGCGGAAGAAGAGGAGGAGGAGGATGGATGCAGCAGCACTGGCTCATCTGCTGCAATGGCTATCTGCCTATATGGTGGTGGGCATTGGAGGAAAGAAAGAGAAAAACACTTTGCAAGAGAAAAATACAGAAGAAGAGGAGATAGATGTTTGAGAGCTGCTTCCAAACACAACAACTCTGGGCAAAGCTTCTTCTTCTGTTTTCTTCTTTCTTCTTCACTACTGCTGCCAGAGAATGGAAACTAGGTTTTTCTGGCAGTGGCAAGAAGGGTGGGTAGTGGGTCTTTGAGTGTTTTGTGTATGCTCTGTATCGGCACTTCTAGGACAATATTCTTAAGCTTCTGATCTCCTAATCTTCTTCTTCTTCTTCTTCTTGTGTGTTCCCTGGAAACTCAATTGGAAGCAGATAAAGACTTCCTTGTGAAGCTCTTCCAGGAAAAAATTCTTGAGCTTCTGAGCTTCTTCTTCTTCTTCTTTTCTGTGTGTGTGTATGTGTTTTGGGCAACAATTTAGATGAGTCGGTCTCTCAGAGCACACTGCTTTTGGCAACATCTTTGCTCTGGAAATTCAGATAATTTATTTGCAGTTTTCTGGAGTTGATCAGTATCAAACAAGCTTGCCAAAACCATCAATTTTTCCAAACAGTTGAAATCTCTTGGATGTCTTCAACAATTTCCAGTAAACAAAAAACCCAGCATTTTTCAAGCAGTCAGAAGTCTCTGGGATGCTCAACCAAAAAACATTAACGACAACAACGACAAATTTGCTGAGCTTTTGCAACAACTTACACTGAACAAAAAGCATCATCTTGTAACAGCCAAAAGACTTTTGGATGCTTCAAAAACCTACGACAAATTGCTACAACAAATTGTTGCAAAAACATCATTTTGCAACAAACTACTACAAACAATAAAGCGTCATTTTGAAACAGTTAGACTTTGGCTCTGGATGCTACAAAAAATGACAACAACAACAAATTTTCTGAGTTTTTTTGCAACAAATTAAGAAAAACAAAAGCATCAACTTGCAACAAATTACAAGAAACAAAGACATCATTTTGCAACAATCAAAGGCTCTTGGATGCTGCAAAAAATTACAACAACAACAAATTGCTGAGTTTTTGCAACAATTAACAACAAACCAAACAAAAAGCATCATGATCTTGCAACAGTCAAAAGGCTCTTGGAAATCATAATAAAAAAACAACAGCAAATTGTTGACTGAGTTTTGTTTGCAACAAATTTCAAAGTCAGAGAAGTATTAGGATTGATTTTGCCGTGTTACTTGTGTTTTGCATCTAATTGAATTTCTCCCAGGATTAATCCATACACATTTGACTTAATTTCTGGGTGCTGCTGAGACAACCCATTTTGCTTCATTTCTGGGTATTGCTGAGACAACCCATTTGCTAGATTTCTGGGTGCTTGCTGAGACAACCCATGCCTTTTTGTTTCATGAAGGGAAAGTGAAAGTTTCCAGTGGCAAAGAACAAGGCAGATGGTTGGCTTTGCACTCAAAGAAAACCAAATTTTTTTCTAAGAGTTATGAAGAAGCTAAGAAGCTGCATGTTTAATATATTTCTTTATTTCCCAAGGTCTGGAAACTAGCAAGGAGGTACTCTGCAGTTAGAGTGAGATTAAGATTTGCTTTTGAGGTTTAGAGCTTTGCGGGTCGAGGATCAGTGTGGACAAGCAAGGCAAACAAAGACTTGGTATTTTCAGCTTTGAAATGAATTACATGTGTGTCCAGAGCAGGGATGATGTTAATCACAAGTTGTCCATCACACTTGGAATTGAAGGCATGGGACAAAGTCTCTTAAGGTACATTAGAAACTCCTTATTCCCTGTCTTTCTCCTCGAAGGTCTGCAGACAGAAATTGGGAAACATAACAAAAGCAATGCACATAAATGATGAACCCAGGCAAAGAACCTGCATATCTCTAGTGGCATTGTTGTCATGCTTGGAGGATCAATTTCTTGTTTGGAGAATTGAGAATTGAGAATCTGTGTTTTGTTTGCTTTTGGGTCATCAGGGTTTAGGGTTTATGTTGTATGGATTTTGAACATAGAGTGTTTGATCTTTGGATTGTGTATGATGGATTTTGAGGGGTTGCATAGGTCTAGAAGGTTTTGTAAGGGAGCTTGTTGTTGAATGGTGAAAAAGGTAGGCAACATTCGAGATGGATCTTGAGGGCTTCATAAGGAGTCAATATGGATTAAAAACAAGCAAATTGAAGCACAAATAACATGATGTATGATGAGGAAACAACACATCAAAGCAAAAATAAAATGGTTTAGGGTTTAAACCCTAAGTAAACCCTAAACCCTAAGTACAACAAACCTCTTTCAATGGTTGATTTTGCAATTTTGTAGTTCATTGTGCTCAAATACTTGATTCGTGTGTGCATGTTTCATATCTCGGATGTGTTTCTTGTATACACATTGTGGTCAATGTGATATTTGCATTCTCATTTCTTCTCAAATGGGGAAGCCAGGGCCGGGGCGCTTGAAGTGAATTGTGTTCTTTTGAGCCTCTTCTTGAACCTTGGAGGATGGGGGAACTTTCTAAAGGTTAATCTTTTAAATAATTTGTGTCCTCACAATTAATGTAGTTTTCATTAGAGCATCTCCAGCGGTGCTCAATATGCAACCCAGCAAAAATTATTTTTCACATTCAAATTTAGTTATTTACTTTTTTTGCAACCCCACCCATAAAACTGAAAGCTGGGACAGCAAATAGGTGGGGGACTACTAATAGCAAACCACCTGGACCAATCATTATGATGGGCCAATCAAAAAACAGTGAGCAGCAGTCAGATCATATTTACTACACGCTTTTCTGCAGGTTCACAACATTGCTATGCCTCGTACCAGCTGCAAACGGGACAATTATGCTGAGCCAAACCGGCATGTTTTGAATTTTCTTCATCCAATTTTACTATGCAGGATCACATACTGAACACCACTGGAGATGCTTCTCGGAATGTGTACTAAGTGTTACTGTGAATTGGAATTCAATTGCAAGTTCAGTACATATTTGGGAAGTTTATGGAATTGTTTCTTATGTTTTTTATTAACTTGTTACTGGCAGGGTTTTTTAAACTTTGAATTTTGTGAGGTAGGTGAACTGGCAACCATCTGCCAAAATTTGGCTATTGGAACATAATTTGGCAAATAATTTGGCAACATGCTAGAACCCCCCCTCCCCTCCTCCTCCCCCAAAGAAACCCTTTTGTATGATTTTGCAGACCCTTTTTTTTCCTTGCCCAAAAATCAGTAAGATGCCTGAGGTAGTAGTGGTAAGGTAGATTGGCCAATGAATGAATATTTAAGTGCTCAGGGCAGGCCAGATGGAAGGGGATGGCTTTGTTGCTTCTGGTGTCTAAACAAAACTTGAATCCCTCCTCTTGGCCCGTTTGACACACTAACAATTGTCGAAAATGGATTAAAAATGAGAAAGTTTTGTTTGATCAGTTTTGGGTGCTGGATCTAAAGCTTTGAAGCCTTAGAATCCCTCAGTAAGCCTCAGTAAGCTTTAGATCCCTCAGTTTTGGGTGCTGGATCTAAAGCTCTTGACTTTCCAGCCAAACTGAAGATGACATATGAGCAATTCATCATGTCTGTGACAAACGTTGCAATTGAGCCAATGCTTTCCTTCAATCACCAAGGTAAGTGCCATAAAAGTTGCAGTGCAGAATAGAAGTCTAGTTACTGAGGGATCTAAAGCTTTGAAGGAGCAAGCTTTTCCAGCACCTGACAAGGTTGCAGAAATGGTGGCAACAGTCAAAGAGGCAAAAAAGGTTCAATTGCTTGAGGTGGTTAAAAAGATGGAACTCTATTTACAAAACCAGTTCACTTGTTCAATTTTTTTCAAGCCAATTAAGTCAAATATTTTTGGAAGCACATGGGCTAGTGCTTGCCTTGGTGGGGTCTGAGTATACACCTGAAGTAGCTGCACAGATCAAGATCACAAACCTTTCTGAGCTTCAAGCTTACCTCAATGGCTTTTGCTGAGAACAAGTCAGTTGTTCAGTCTGCAGAACAAGTCTTCAATTGGTGGTCTTTTGGTTCATCAGAAGGGTGGCTGATCGTGGAGAGTAGCTCTTCTTGGTAAACTCACTTACCCTCACTTTTCAAGCAATTTTCTCCTGTGAAAATTGGGTGCATTTAGATCTTGTGGCAGTGCTTGCAAATTCTACTACGTCTACAGAAATTTGTGTCCAGCTTCTATACAAGCCTTACCTGATGGGAACTCAATTAGGAATAGGCTTTTTATCCAGACCATGTAATTTGCATGTAACCCATCACTGCGGAGAGTGCTGCTCAACTGGTGAGCATCAAAGCCCTGACCCCAATAGCAAATTAGGTCTCCATTGTCACTCAAAATAGTCCTTGTACTTGTACTTTGGGTGGGCGAACATCCATGATTCTATGAAACTAGTGCACATTGCAGCTCTGGTTTCAGTATACTGCATAAATGGGACAGGCTTGTGCCCACTGCATAAGTTCTGAAGACAGGCTTTTCCTGACTGCAAAAGCTTTGTCAGCGTGTCTGATATTAGGCCACAATGCAAAGACAGCAGGGTGTCTTCACCTGGAAATGAACTTGCTTTGCTTCAGTTAGCTTATCTCCTTGGTACTGCAGTAGCTTTATAACTATGTCTTGCATCATCAGTGACCTGGAACTCCATACTAATTGTTTCTGGGTGCTTGTCAGGCTCACTGATCACTAAAAGTTCTCCATTTGATCCATGGGTGCAAGAAGAGGCGTGCAAGTGTGAGACAATATCAATCATCCTTCACAACAATAGTAAGTTAACTCAATTCTATCTTCAGTTACAAATTTCATACCCAGACCAGTATTTTGACGTTGGATAATCCAAAAGGTGGAGGTCTTGAAAAAGTTCAAAGTTTTCAGAAATAGTTCAGATCTGAATGTAGTATCCAAGGTTGAAGGTATGAAGCATCAAAACATCACATTTTGGTACTTTGTAAGATCCAATGGTTGGAAATCTGGAGGATGGATTTAAAAGTGACAACGGTATGATGAGGTTCTAAATGGGTTCTATTAGCATAGTTAAACTTCTATCAATAATCCAATCCTCATCAGTAAAACAGCTAACTATAAATCCTATAATCTTTTGTTGAACCATGTGCATATCATTATATGATATTGCCCCGAGAAATCCATCAAACAACAATAATCCAGCCGCCCTATTGTTGGTTATTAGGTACACATTCTTTCACAGGTTCTTTTGAGTTGTTGCCTATTCGAACTCCAACTTGATCCTTTAGTGTGAGAAGGACCTTACACGTAGGGAACAACTTGGGAATTTGGGGAATCTCAATGGAACATGATGAGAACATGGTGGTAACTGCCCAACATGGTTATGACTCTGGGGGGAGAAGGTTATCATCCTTACCAATGTTATCATCTGTCCAATTTCTTATTTAGTTCACACACAGACATGTCTTTGAGTTCTTTTCCAAATGTGGCAATTCTCAAACACATCCATAAAGGAAGCTTTTATGGTATTGAAACATTGTTTGACCTTGAAGAAGAGACACAATGTTTTATTGTATCAATGCACATTCATCAATAGTGAAACCATAAGTTTTTATGGAGTCAAAATGATTTGTTTCTCATTTCATATATGAAGTCTTCATTTTCATAAAATTGCAAAAAAAATTAAATGTTTCTCCAAATATGACTAGTTTGAACAATTTGTGGAAGATTTTATCAAATTTTTTGCCTTAACATGGGTCTTCACAACCATGGTGTAGATGTCCATTACTAATTCATTTGAATCAAGGAATTTCCAATTAGGTAGACTAAGTTTTGATGCAACTTTAATCAGCTTTAGAGAGGCCTTAATCGAGCTAAGTAGATATGTAATTTTTCAAAGTGTGCAAATCTCAAAATCAAATCATGAGTTTTAAACGGACAAGTTCATCAAGTGTGGAAACTGAAGATGAAGAGGCACCTGTAGCAGACAAACCAAAGACATATGATAGCAAGAAATTACAATATACAAAATTCTCACAACAAGAACTCCCAACTATCAAACCTCTAATGACACCCAAGTGGATAGTTTCAATGTTCTTGCTCTTAGGATTCACTTATATACCCATAGGTATTATAATATCAATCATTTCAAACTCAATGATTGAAATTTCTATCAACTATGGAGATGCATGTATAATGAATTATTCGAGTTCAAGCAACCCTCTCAACACAAATAATGAAATGTCCAACTTCATGCAAAATGTGAACAACCCTAAAACTTGCAACGTAAGTATTTATGTACCCAAAAATATGAAAAACCCAGTGTATGTTTACTATCAACTTGAAAACTTCTTCCAAAATCATCGAAGATATAGCAAAAGTAGGAGTGATAAGCAACTTTGTGGCACGAGTTTGAAAATTGGGGATTTGGATGTTTGTAAACCTCAAGACTCCATCAACAATGTTGAAATTGTGCCTTGTGGAATGATTGCTTGGAGCCTTTTCAATGACACTTTTGAATTTTCAACTAGCAATGGGCCGATCGTAGTGGATAGGGGTGGAATTTCATGGTTAAGTGATAGGGAAGAGATATTTAGCTCTTTTGTGTTCCCATCGAATTTCCCAAACAATGATGTATATGGAAATTCATCTCAATTTGTTGGAGGAGGGAAGCTAAATCCAAATGTTCCTTTGAATGCAAATGAGGACTTTATTGTTTGGATGCGAACTGCATCATCACCCAAATTTCGAAAACTTTGGGGGAAAATAGACAATGATATCAATCCCGGACTTGTATTTGTGAACATAACCAACCAATATAATGTCTACAATTTTGGGGGAACCAAAAAACTTGTGCTCTCCACTAGGAGTTGGATAGGTGGGAAGAATGCATTTTTGGGTGGTGCTTATGTGGTAGTGGGTGCACTATGTGTTGTTCTTGGATTTACTTTTGCAATTGTCCATTGGAGGAATCCAAGGCCACTTGGGGCCATTGCATATCTTTCATGGAATAGGAAATTTGAAGATAGTGTCAACTAGTATTGTAAATGATGATAAATGAGGGGCAAACACTTTGCTAACAAACTATCTATGTATTTTGTGATTATTGCTTCCTCTTAAGTTTAATATTATTGAAATTACGATCATCTTATTTTGTTCAAAAGTGAATTCAACATGTCATACATTTAAACAACTCAACAATCTTATATCAAAATGTTGCTTTTCTTTTTAACTTGATTTCAACACCTTGTAATCCAAATTTTTTTAATATTAATAGGTCATGTAACAAATTGGATTTAATTTTGACACAAAATGAAAAACTTTTTTAAAAAATCAATATGTAATAGATTGTAATTATCAGGTGGGATTCTTGTGTTTTTCATATGTGTAATAAATAGGCCAAAAGTGTTTTGCAACCATGTTGGCAAGTTGTGGAAAAAAGGGTGAGCGAAAAAAAAGGTGTACATAAATTTTATGTTTGAAAATACATTCATGGGAAACAAAAAAAACAATATTTCTCTAATTTTAACAAAAAAAATAAAATTGTATAGATATGTTGTTATTTATAAAAAAATGTGTACAAAGAATAACAACATGAGGTTGAGGGCAATTGCACTTTGTAATTATGTTTAAGTAGGGTCATAAAAGGGAAGGAGGTAAGTATGTAAGTTCACCTAGTATGAAAATGAGGAGGTTTGACCCATGGTTGATTCCTTAAGGTTGATTTCAAGGGTGATGGCTCAAGGGTACAACCCTTGTATGGGACCCAAGGACCTCAAAAAAGGTTCAGGGTTCAAACCCATTGGTGTGCAAGTAAAAAGCCTTATCAATCTTTCGCCACTAAGCTTGACTTGGGGGTGCCAACATCTTGTCAAGGTTGGGTATGTTGTTGTGTTTAACTAATAATTATATAAATAAGGAGGTTTATAGAGGAAGGAAGTAAATTTATCAACTTCACATAATGAGATGCTAATAATTTGAGTTTGTACATGAGGAAACAAACAAAAATGGATGGTGATCAAATTTTCCATGAAAATGTAATTTTACTATGTTATGGAATTTTCAACATTGATCCATGTCATTGAATTCATCCATTTAATATCCTTCATAATGTATGTGTTACTCATTTCATAGATATTGTGATTTTTATTTATGACATTCATTTTCATTCATGTGACAAATTTCATGAATCTAATTGTTAGAAGGTAAATGACCAAATTGGAATTAAAGGACATACTACCAAATCAAAGTTACATAACAAATTGCGTAATGAAAAAAAAAGTTGTTGAAATTTACTATTTATTCAAGTGACCCAAAAAAATTCTAAATTATTTACAATAAGTACCTAAGTGGTTAAAATGTCATTACCTCCATTATTCTAGGAGATATTTTCATTAATTTAACTTATCAATGTTTTAAAAACATGAGTTTGTAAGTAGAATGTATCTATTTAAATAAAATCTAAGTTGATTTGAAAGTGTTTTTATAAAAAAGGACTTGCATGAAGTACATGAATGAGTCACCACTTTCATAAAAGCCAAAAGTTGGTCATTTCAAAGTATTTGAGGGGCTAGATTTTGAGTGTTGAACATATATCATGTTGTGATAAAATATTGTTTTAGAGTTGTGATTTTTTTCCTTATGTTGTTAATTGATATTAATTAGAAGCATGTACATATTACATTAGAGTAATAAGCAGGTTGGGTAAAGGGCAACCTTCTAGGAAACTTTTTATCATCACTTCATATCTCCATATCCACATATGTGTGGTTTCATTATTCTTTATGGAATTGACCATGGATGTAATGTTTACAAAAATTTGTAACTAATGTAAAACTACTATGGCTCTCTTTAACAACTTTGCAAGTATTATGATGTCATGGATCGTCATTTTTCACCATCATGTGCAACAAACCTTGCATGCATGTGTATAGTTGTCCATTTTGAAAATTAACAAATTTGTATTGACATTTCAAGGTTGAAAAACATGTTATTTGAACATTTTAAAAAATGTTCATTTCTAATGGAATATAATTTGATATTTATAATGCCTAAGCTATTAATGGCAAATTAAAGAAGTAACCTCTTCTCATTCAAAGGGTCATCATAAAGACAATGAACCAACAATCAAATATTATCATTTAGGTGACAAAATGAATTGTATTTCCATTTTGTGAGATGCATTCCTTTATTTTGTTGAAATGGAACAAACCATGTATATTTTTCATTCTACCTTGTTTGTTGTTTTAAATCATCGTATTGTGATATGATGTTACATGTGAAATGACATCAATAAGATATAAATTAACTCATAGTGCAAAAGAAATTTGAATGTTGTAAATTTCAACCTAAGTAAAATTATTTTGCAACTATAATGCAATTAAATTCATTAGTAAGCAAGTTGCAACCATAACCTTACACTTGTGACCAAGGTTAAGGCATGACAAAGGGAGTGAGCCACGAGAGTGTCATGAGACTCGAATGCACTCCCACAAGTGTTTTTCTTCTCGAAATTCATCAAAAACTAACACATGCAATATAATTGCCATGAAAAAATTTGTTTTTCAAAGGATTTTGTTCCCAATAGTTCATAGTTTGGCTGGAATGCTAACTTGATTAGAATTTCATGGAGATTATTTCATTCCTTGGTTAAATGGTTAGATGTGAAATTTAAAATGACACCATTCTTGTTAAACACAAAACTAATTTATCTTATTTAGGAGGCCTTCAACAAATAAGATTCATTTTTTTTTGTTATACTTTTTAAACATGGGCTAAACATGTACATGTGTGTAAGGACATCATTAGAATGAGTCCTAACACTCTTAAATGGATTCCCACTTTGGGAGTTGGAGTTCTATGATGTTTCAAATTTTTGGGACAAGGTTTGGTCCAAATTAGTCATTTTTAAACTATTGGAAAGGTCTTTTAAAAAGTAAATATCGAAAGTGAGGTCACATTCCCTGTTCGAAATTTGCAAAACAACTAATTATGACTAGTATTGAATGAATATCAAAAAACTTTGACACTTGTCAAATCCGATTTTCACAAAATAACTTACAAAAAGGTCCAATTTTCATTTTAAAAAAAATTATATGTCGAGGCATGGTATCAATTATCTTTTAGAAAAATTGAATTAGTTCTCACAATGTAGGTTGTGATAAATTTGAAAATAGCTAGTTATCTTTCGGGGTTCTCATAGTAATTTAAATTGTTGTCTCACAAAGAGAGAGAAAGCTACAAACTATTACAACATATAGAGAAAAACAAATTGTAGTAATTTTGTAATAAAGAGAGAAAGAGATATAATAGTTGCAAAGAAAAAGAAGAGTTCCTTGTTGTATGAACAAAAAAAAAGTTGTAGCAACATTGTGCTACAACAAACATAAAGATAGAATTTTTTTTTCCAACAATTTTTCTTTTTCTACTTTAATTTCTTTTGTTCTAATTCTTTTTTTTTCTTTTGCTTGGTTCTTCTTCTTTTACTTTTCCCATTTTTTTCTTCTTCACATAAACACCCCTAGGAAAACCAAAACAAAAAGGAACAAGGATGACATACCTTGGTAGGCATATGTGTTGGTGTCAATGACCGAACTTGACTTTGGTGTTCCTTGCATGTTGTTCAACTTGCAAAAAATGAATGGAGGGGAAACTTTTGAAGTTCCTTAAGCGTCCTTGAAAGAAAAGGGCACCAAGGATGGAATAAATTAACACAAGGATAAGTTGAAAGTGCAAAGGAACAAATTGACATAAGCACAAGCTAAAAACACAAAGGAGCAAATCAACACAAGCACAAGTTGGTTGGTCAAAATAATGAAAACACATAGAAATCCTACTTGAGGAAAGGAGGAGGTGATGGAGTTTGATTTTCTAGTATTCTTTGAGCTTTTCTTCTTGTGTTCCAAACCTTGTAAAAACAAAAAGAAAAGGGAAGCTTCAAGAGATCTTGAAACTTCCCTAGGAAAGACGATAGCAAGCACAAAATATATTGACATAAGCAATAAGTTGAAAGTGCAAACAAGGAACCAGTCAATCTAACAAAACACATAGAAAGAGAAAACAACCAAGAAAGAACAAATTGACATAAGCGCAAGCCAATAACAATGAAGGAATGGGTCACGTAAAATAACAAAACACACAAAAAGAGAAAATATGTGAAGGAGCTTCACATTTAAAAACAAAAATGCACAAAAAAGGATAAGCTCAACCTACTTTAGGAATGATGGGAATAGAGCTTAACACTCTTTCAATCCACACTTGAACCACACTCTTTCAAAATGCATTCCTCTTGTGCTCTAGGCTAATACTACGAAGAAAAACCATGTTAATCAAAGAAACATACACACACACAATGCAAAAGGTGTGAGACTGAGAGTGAGGAAAAGAGAATGAGCAAATGAACGAGCTACATAATGACTAGAGGTTGAAAGCACCACACTAATGTATAACCAAAACGACCATTGCAAAGTTCATTGTGGGAGTTTTTTTAGTGCATTTTCAAATACAAAAAATAAAAGGAAAAAAAAAAAAAAAACACAAAAACATAAAAAAAAAAAAA
>Ga0116231_10007537_pt1 | contig 19831 bp, 17 predicted proteins | sample S1TSphgellanicum_2_FD_89695 | JGI IMG/M metagenome (GOLD analysis project Ga0116231, IMG submission 89695) | Host-associated microbial communities from peat moss isolated from Minnesota, USA - S1T2_Fd - Sphagnum magellanicum MG | ecosystem: Host-associated > Plants > Peat moss > Unclassified...
CCAACGAAAACTCCACTTCCTGAGAGATTATGCAAAATGTGTAGTTTGGAGGCCATAGAAGACGAAGACCATTTCTTGCTTGTTTGCCCAGCATATGAACATGTACGCAACATGTTTAGGGAACAACTGCTTCTAGGACTTGTGACGCCTGTGCAGGAATTGCTATCTTGTCAGGACCAATCCAGTCTTGCTAGATTTCTTGAACAGTGTCTCCAGTATAGAAATTTTAGGATTCTATCCGCCTAATGGGTCTCTCTGGCCCCACAACTGGCGTTAAATAAAAAGTAAAAAAGTAAGTACAACAGGTTTCAGCAGGTAGCCAAAAAATTAAAAGCATTCATAAAAGTTTCTAGTTTCATAGCTGGTCTATAGCCGAATATGGCTAAATCTTCTTGTGACTGATCACCAGTTTGGCTACATCCCAAAATTGACTATAAAATAAAAATATAAAAATAAAAATAAAAATTTATAATAAAAAAAGAAAAAAAAAACCTTGCTTATTATCACCCCATGAATTTACAAATTCTTAACAATAAGCTTATGAGAGCCCAATTCTGTCATTTCTCTATATGAATTAAAAACCACAGAAAATGCGAAAAAGTCCAGACATAAGTTACTCCTAGATAGTGGATATCAACTTAACTCATCATTGATTTTCAAATAATGTCTATGAAACAAACTTGGCATTTCAATTTTGATTAATTCTTGGAATGAAGTCCAACTAGGGTTTTTTTTAATTCTTTTTTTAGAATATATATATTTATAAAAATTTGATATTAAAAAATTGGCTAAATTTCCAAAATTTTAGCAAAATTAGTCAACTTTACAGTAGGAAAAAAAAAGAAAAAATCCCCAAATTTCCTCAAACTATGTACAAACACAACCTACAACTACACTTCACCTTGGATGAAGTTAGGGAACAATTTTGTTCGACCCTACCCCTCACTCACATGAGCACTCTTGTTGAACACTTCACCTTGGATGAAGTTAGGGAACGCTTTTGTTCGACCCTACCCCTCACTCACACGAGCACTCTTGCTGAACTCATGTAGACTATGAACACGGTCGCCCTGGCCAAATTTGTGGCATGCAGTCAGTACCAAAGGACAATCTGTCCTCCATGATCTACCTTTCGTCTAATGGACTCTTTGATCCCAAAGGGACGTAATATTGTAAACAATAAACAGATGAATCTTTTGTTACATATTGAAAAAGAAAAAGCAAGTGTTTAAAAAAAACTTTTTTGGCTAAATTCCTCACTTGCAGTGACAAAAAAGAAATCCAGTGTACATACAAACATACAAAGGGATTTTTATTGTTTGTTGCCCAAAACAAAATCTACAAAAAAAAAAAAGAGAGTCAGAAGTCACCATATTTAGACAACGAGTTTCTGGAGGGGATTCTAAAAAAAAAAATTAATTTTTTTTCCCTACTACTTTCTTGTCAGAACTCTAGCCAAGAATTTTGGCTCATTCATTCATTCATTCATTCGGTGTTTGTGCATGATCATCATCATCTCCTCAAGTCTCCCACCTAGTACTCGACAAAACTGAAAAAACAAAGCCCAAAAAAAAAACACCCTCGTGAAAGATCAGCAAAGGATAAATGATTGATCATGACTGTTTTGCTGATCATCTTGAATCAATCACAGTTGGCGTTGAATTGAATTTTGCTGCCATCTTCGATCAAGCCCAAAATCTATCTATCGATCTATCTATCTGCGACACTAAGTGCACGCGCTTCTCATGCATTTGTCGGAATGTGGCAGGCTCAGACAAGAAATGGAAAGAAGGGATTCAGACAAAAAACAAGGATTCATCTCTAGCATGATCCGCATGATTCACATTGCAATATCTGTAGACGACACTCACTCACTCCTCACTCACTCACTCACTCACTTGCTCTCTTCTCTTGCAGTTGAGAAAACAAAGCTTCCTTATCATTCATTCATTCATTCGTCTGTCTGTCTGTCTGTCTGGAGGAAAGCAAAAAGCATCATGGAGAGTGGGAGACCTTAAGTAACCCTCTTCCTTTTGAGAGCCTCATTTTGTCTGACGCCCTTTTCGTGGCTTTGTCTTTTTGTGGGCCTTGCAGAGTTCTGCGGTTGACTCATGCTGCATGGTTCTGCGTTGAATCGTGATGTATGGTTTCTTTATGTTTTGCATGTTCTGTAAAAAAAAACACACACACACACACATAATTTATTGTGTCCTGCTGCATCAGGCCGTCCATGGAGAGTCACCTGTGCTGTGCATAGCGTGACAAACAATTTTACTGCACCACCGTCCATGCCGTGACAAACAAGAGAAGCAGCAGCAGCACCGTCTGTAGGATCATCAATAATTCCATTTGCAGTAGTCCGTCCACTCTGCTCAGGAGCCATTGGGGATAATAATTGGATAATCCTAATGAGTTGTGGATGAGAGAATTTGAACTTTTGTACTTGTAATTCTTACGTAAAAGATTTTGTACCATGACCTCGACTCGCAGCTCCTCTCCAGTCAGTAGAGAAATCGACATCCTGAGCACGATTGAGCAACATTCGTAATCCCGCGAACTGGTGATCAATGGCCCTGTTGCAGTTCAATTTCCCATTCAAGATAGGAAGCGCGGCAGCTTCGACTTTGTTGCTTGGATCTCGTCGTGATGGCGTTCTGGTAAGGAAAGGTAGGTCGATGCCCAGGCGGTTGCAAGTCAAGGGTGTCACCACAAGCGCCCGGGGTGCAGGATGGTTACAGTCGGGGGAGTCGTCCAAGATCGGCAGAGTGGTCGCTCGGAGCTATAATGCCGATGAGAAGCTCCGCGGTCAGGCTAGCGCAGATCGCTCTACAGAAGTCGTGAGGTACAAGGGGACCGCCGTGCTAATGAAGAAGCTGAAGATGGATGGCGTCGCGGACGATACGGTAAGCGAAGATGTACTTCTTCTTCTTCGGGAGAAGAAAGTGGTCATGACTGTGCAACTCATGAGCAACGAGATCGACCCAGCAGCAGCAGCAGCTGGTGAAGCTTTGCTGAGCAGTGAGGTGAGCATTGAAGGTTTGGTCAGTATCTTTGAACCATCGACCGCCGAGAACCAGCTTAGCTCCTTCTCCCTGGAATTCGCGGTGCCCAAGACATTTGGAGCTCCCGGGGCCATTCTCGTGAGAAGTAACTCCCCGATCGAGTTGCTGCTGCTGTCGTTCACTCTCGAGCTACCTGACAAGAGCTGCAAATCCCTGCATTACATCACCAACTCATGGGTATACAGCACACAAAACTCAGAGCCGCGCATTTTCTTCCGCAACAAGGTACATGGGCCGCAGCTGCATTCCAAGAATCTCTCGGGCCCACCCACGTATTGATCCAAGACCTGTGTTGTCACATGCGAGGGAGCTGATCAGTCAGTGTCATCTGCGAGCGTGATATTCTCTAGTATATTCATATATGTTGTTGTTGTTGCCGTGCTTTACACACAGGCGTACTTGCCAAAGGACACCCCTGGAGCGCTCAAGGAGCTGCGTGAGAAGGAGCTTCAAGAGCTGCGAGGCGATGGCACAGGCGAACGGAAAGAGAGCGACCGCATCTACGACTATGCCACTTACAATGACTTAGGAAAACCTGACGAGGACCCGAAGCTGGCACGACCTCCCTTGGGTGGTAGTGCGGAGTTTCCTTTCCCTCGCAGAATGCGAACAGGCCGACCACCCTCAAAGACCAGTAAGTCCTCGAGACTCCGGACCTCTCGCTCGGACATGATCAGGATCCATGCATGCGGCAGCGAGCTCTCGTTAATCTCATGTGTCTTCTAGCTAGATCTTTGCAACTACTCATGATACTACAATATTGTTTTCTTGTAGGCCCGGAGACGGAGAGCCGGACTCCTGGGGTGCAATCCTTCTACGTCCCTAGTGACGAGCGCTTCGATTACATAAAATCGAGTGATAACAAGGCGAACGCGGCGCGAGCCAATGGCCATGCCGTCGAAGCAGCATCGAAGATCATCGCAGCTAAAGATGAGAGCGACAACAAAAGTTCCAGCAGTTTCCAAAGCATTGAACAGGTCAAACAGTTGCTGTATGCATCATCATCATCATCGCCATCGCCTCCTCCGAAAAACAAGCATGACATTGGGGCTCTCAAAAGCACCAATGTGTCTGGGGAGGAGAACAATCAGCTCCTTTTCCCTCTTCCCCAAATCTTGCAAGGTGGGTGTTCCTCCCTCCGGTGTTCCTAAGTATTTCTTGATGAAGAACCCATCATGCATCGTGATCCATCTTGATTCACATACAGTTGGATACTGCAGGGAGATGCATGCTGTTGTTCAAGGCTTTGGGTTGCCAGGATATTCTGTGGGCCGAGTTTTCTTCGTAGCTCACTTCTTCTGATGTTGTTGTTGAGATTGGACCTATAGCTAGCTAGCTTCAGACTGAACTCCTGAAGCTGGTTGCAATGCAATGCGCGTACTTATACTGGTCAGTTATGATCTATGCACTTACAGCGGCTGATAGTTGCTTGCTTCTTGTTTATGTGTGATCTCATAGTTGACAATAAGGCATGGCAAACCAACGAAGAATTTGCTCGAGAGTATCTCGCAGGTTTCAACCCAATACAAATTGAGCTTGTCAAGGTAGGTATCATCCCAAACTTCATTCCTGGGTTGGTTCTTCACAAGGTGCTTCAAGCTCTTGCCAGATGCAGAATTCAAGAGGGATTGAAGATTGAATTCCTGGCTGCAGCGTGCCATTGTTCATGGGAAGTTGCTTTGGCAGACATCCATTTTGCAGTATTCGAGTCAATCTGAGCATGAGCTTGTATGTAGGAGGGCTGACACTAGAGTGCCAAGGTGAGCTTGTGATGTTGAAACAGGAATTTCCAATAAAGAGCTCACTCAGCCCTGCTGAGTATGGTGATCCCACTTCTGCCATTTCAGAGAAACATATTGCCGGCCACTTGGAAGGCCTCAGTATTGAGAAGGTAACATCAGGACTCCGTTCATGCTGCAATCTAGAGTTTTGCAGAGCTGATCAATTGTGACCTAGATCTGCTGCCAGAAATATATTGTGATAACAGACAGCTTTGAACAGGGCCATGATATCTGCAGCTGATCGAGTATAAAGTTCTGACCAATTTCCTTACTGCAGGCTGTGTCTGGGAAGAAGCTGTTTGTGGTGGACTACCATGATGTTTTTCTCCCATGGGTGGGAAGGATAAACGCACAAGCTGAGAATAGGAAACAATACGCCAGCAGATCACTCTTCTTCTTGTCCAGTGACTGCACGCTCAAGGTGCTTGCGATTGAGTTGACTCTTCCTCCTTCTCCTGCTGGCGGCGGAAAGATATCTCGAGTGTTTACACCAACAGCTTCTTCTTCAGCAGCGCCCCACACCTCCTCCTCCTCTTCTTCCTCCAAAGAACCAGATTATCTGTTTGAGCTCGCCAAGGCTCACGCAACCAACAATGACATGACTATGCAGCAATCCATCAATCACGTGTGAGTGTATATTCTAGACTCCCTCTTTCTTGGGCCAGATCTAAACCCTAAGTCCAGATCTATTCCTAAACCCATGAAGATCTCTTGCGGGTCACATCAAACTTTCTTCCATTCAAGCTTCAACGAGCTTGCCCTTCGCAGACACATGTTGATTAGGCCAGATCTAAACCCTAAATCCAGATTATCTAAAGCTAAACCCTAAACCCTAAGTCCAGATCTGATCCTAAACCCTAATCCCATGAAGATCCCCGGTGTCAAACTTTTCTTCCATTCAAGAAGCTTTGAGCTTGCAAGCACTTTACCGATACATGTTGATTTTGTTCTGACAACAAGTTCGAACCCAATGTGACTGTTTGCTCTCTCTCTCTCTCTCTCTCTCTCTCTCTCTCTCTCTTACTCCCGCTTATCTCGTCCATGGATATTCCAGAGCACGGTGTCATGCAGTGACGGAAGTTGCGATCATCGCTTCCAATCGTCAGCTGAGCAAGCTGCACCCAATCTATCAGTTGATGGCGCCGCATTTCAGGTACACGCTACAAGTGAATAGCGGTGCGCGATTTGATCTTCTTTCTGCAGGGGGTGCAATCGAGCAAATCTACACACCTGGTGAGTACGTCTTTGCCATGGCTTCTGCGTACTACCGAGATTATTGGACATTCGCGTCCAATGCATTGCCCAACGACCTCATCAAAAGGCAAGTACGCTGAATCCACTACTTAGCTCAGTGAGTGAATTAGTGAGTGTGGCTCACACTCCAGAGTCCATGGAAAATTACTTCCAAAATATTTTATTACTTCATACCATATTTTAAAATATCTCTTTTAAATCAGGTGTTTCATTAAATAATTTTTAAAATGAAAAATGAAAAAATGAAAAAAACTTCCTTGAGCTCATATACTTATGTCTTCTTCAGAGTTCCTCACCATATTCATTCTTCATCATGAGTATGGCTATTATTATTTTAAAATATTTTTTACAATTTATTTAATTTCAAATTAGGTAGGTTCTTTAGAATTAAATTATGAGAGTATATTTAGATTTTTTTAATAAATATTTTATTATTTCATACTATATTAAGAAATATCTCTTTATCACAAGTGTTTCATAAAATAAAGATATCCGTAAAGTCAGGAAAAGACAAGGGTCAGTACCTCGAGTTTCGTCATACACAGGGTGAGATTAAAAAAAGACCTGCAAAAGAGTACATTAGCATTCAAGGGGGACGCGGGGGGAAGGTTTGGAACTCAGGAAACCATCATTTTTGATGGTTTCCTGAGTTTCACCCTGTCTTTCTTTTTTCCTTAGCGCCTTCCACTGCTGCTACATAGATTTTCAGTGCTCCTACCTGTACAGCTACTATAATTCCTCTCTCGAAACTTGTGCATTAAATGCTGAGTGAGTTTCACCATTTCATACTGAGATTTAATAAAATTTCCTTACTTTGCGGATAATTTTATGTAGCAGCAGTAATGAATTTTTTTATTAAATCTCAGTATGAAATGCTGAAACTCAGCGTCTAATGCACAGGGTTCGAGACTAATTATAGTAGTTGTACAGGTAGGAGCAGTGAAAAATATATGTAGCAGCAGTGGAGGGGTCTCAGGAAAAGGGGGAAGACAGGATGAAACTCAGTTTATCTATCACCAAGATTGATGGTTTCCTGAGTTTTTCACCCCCCACCCTTGAATGTTAATGTACTTTTTTTAGCAGGTTTTGTAAAAAATCTCACCCTGTGTATGTATGACCAAACTCGAGGTACTACTGACCCTGTCTTTTCCTTTCTTTACCGATAAGTCTATTATGTCTTGTGTCTTCTTCTTCTCCTTCTAAGTGCTTCTGGTGGCTTTGATTTTGAATCATCAGAGGAATGGCAGAACTGGACTCGAATGCCAAACATGGCGTCAAGCTTGTGGTGAAAGACTATCCTTATGCGGTTGATGGGCTTGAGGTTTGGGATGCCATGAAAGCATGGAACACAGACTACATCGACATCTTTTACAACGACGATAGCGAGATACAAAAGGATACAGAGCTTCAGGCATGGTACAAAGAATATCGAACCATCGGCCATGGTGACAAGAAGCAGGATGTTGGCGCACCCGGGGGATCATGGCCAGAGCTGAACTCAAAGACAAGCCTTGCATTTGTTTTGACGACAATGCAATGGATTGCAACGGCCATGCACGCACCCATCAACTATGGGCTCTATGATTACGCGGGATTCATGCCCTACCGTCCCGCCATCACCCGTCGCCTGATTCCAGACCATGGCACCCAAGAATGGGAAGAGTTCCAAGGCGACCCGGAGAAGTTTTTCTTGTCCGTCATCTCCGACACGGACACCACCACCACGGCTATGTCCGTGTTTGAACAAGTGTCCGCACATGCCCCCAATGAGGAGTACATCGACGAGCGTTCCCCCTTTTGGACCGACGACGAAAAGGTGCATACTTTTAACCTTAGGGTCAGTTTCACCATTCAATGGTTGTCAAAGAACCGTTGGGTCCCGGGTATTTCAAAACCCTCAAAGAACTCGTCATTTTCATGAAAAGAACCGGCGGTTCTTTTTCCAGTTGTTTGATTTTTTTCATTTTTTATTTTCAATTTTTGAGAACTACTGTGGTTATATACCAAAACCAGGCCTTTGATTTATTTTTATAGAATCATGGTTATGAATCTTAAGAACTGCCCTGATAACCGTTGGCAGGTTCTGTTCCCGTTTCTAGTAACTGCCCAAGACTCATAATCTCAAGTGAAGTTATTATCATTGAAAAAATAGTGTTGAATTTTTAGTGTTTGATTTTTTTTAAAAATATTTTTCAATTTTGTGATTTATTTGTTTCATATTTTTCAATTTAGCGATTGATTTGTTTCGTATTTTTCAATTTAATGATTGATTTGTTGTGTATTTTTCAATTTAATGATTTTTTTAAATTAAAATTTTTTTGGCTTGTAGGCCCAGGCAGCTTTCAAGCGCTACTGCGACAAATTGAAAGATATCGACCAATTAATTCAGGCGCGTAATGCAGACAAGGATTTGAAGAATCGTTGCGGCGTTGCGCAATTGCCATTTCAGCTGCTGCGACCACATTCGACACCCGGAGTGACGGCAATGGGCATCCCCAACAGCATCACAGCTTAGGTTAGGTCACACAAATCTTCCTTCTTCTAGAGATACCGTGTTAAGAGTACAAAAGTTCAACATTTTGGAGTCGAAGAATTAGTTTGTTGTTGCCTGAAGATTTCATGTTGAAAATGGAATATTCCACAATGTTCCAAAAAGATTCTCCATTTTTCCTCACAAAAGTTTTTTCTTTGGAAAAAAAAAAATTTCATGAAAATTTCAAAAAATTTCTGAAAAATTATATATATATATATATGTATTTGTGTCAAAGTTGCCAAAGTACTAGTGTATAAGACAAGCATTCACCCACAAAGAATGGTCTTGGTAAGGTTAGTGGTTCAAGTCTTGAAGATCGTTGCAATTGTTCACTCTAGCTGCACATTTCCCCTTCCTTGAATTACTTGAGAAGAATTTACAAAAAATTAATAAAATTAGAGAGTCTTGACTCTTTTGTTCTTTCATTGTGGTGGTCACAATTTTCAATCCTAATTAATAGCAATTTTATTTTATTTTTTTAATTTAGTTGATTTCACTATATAAACACTACCTATATATACACGTTATATATATATGAACACAAACATTCACACCAATATATATGTTTCTTATTGTCCTTCATTTGTTCATGTGTTTCCATAGTCTAACTGTAAGCCATTTAGTCTTATCAAATTTTTCTACCAAATCAAAATTTGAATACAAATTTGGTTGATACCTATATGCTTTTACCTATCATGGCATGGCAATGTACTAGGCCTATGACAACAATGAATGAACTTTCAACCTTTCAACCGACGAATGCCACTCCTTTATGAAGGAAGTTATAAAGATGGCACATGTTGTTTAGCCATTTTTTAATGGTCAAAAATAGCCAAAAGGTGACATTGATTGTGATTGTGCAACATGCCCACTCAAAAATTAGGGCCTTAAATTTTGCATTATTGCCTAATCCTCCTAACACCAAGTGGCGCCATTATCACAACCCAAAAACCCTAGCAAATAGGTCCTACCACTCTCAATAAACCCTAGAACTTGCATTTTCCCAAAAACATTGATAAAAAGTCTTCTAATGTGCAACTTCACTTGTCACTAGGCTTTCTAGTGTACAACTTGATCAACAAGCAATTGAAGGCCATCTACTTATCACCAACACTGTTATTTACGTTGTGATACTTTTTTTTAATTTTTAATTTGCATTGTTTGGATTTTTTTGTTTATTAAAGTGGTGGCTCCTAGATTGTAAAATCAAAATTTCATAAATCCTTGGATGATCCATTGGTGGTTGCATGGATTTTGAAACCTTATGGTTGATTTGTGAGGAATTATGGTGTACATGCAATTAACGTTGAATAATGAAGATATCATTTTAAAAGTCGTTGATGAAGGAACACTTGCAAGGAGTTTCATTGTGAAGTATGATGATTTTAAGTTTGTTAAGATTTGTATTGTGCAATGCCAAAGTCCAAGACTCTGACTATGCTTCCAACTTTTTTTTTGTACTCTTTTAGGTTTGTTTGCACTTGGTAGTTGTGCAAGTTGCATTGTGAAAATTTCCAAGTTTAGGTCATTAATCTTTAGGACATGAAATGAAAGGGTATTTTTTATTTTGTTATGAAATAATGGCATATTTTAGATATTTAAAATATAATAAATATATTTAAAATATATTTTCATAATGAACTATAGAAACCATATGTATATTTAAATAATTATAAATTATTATTTTTCAATAAAATGCACCTTATATGTTTTTGCACATTGTTTAGAACTTCCCCATGAGCTTAGAGCTTCCAAAATGCAACTTCCCAAGGTTCAAGCTCCTAGTTCTTGATCATGGTTTGTTGTTTCCTTGATCCTTCCTTATAGTTTGGTAATTCCATCATCTAGATTTTAGCTTCTAATTTTTAACAACCTCAAATTTCATATTAACCTAATTTTAAAGACCTTCAAAAATCAAAGCTTCTTGCTACTTGATCCTAATCCTCATTGTAATGTACATCTATTCAATGATGCATGGTGTTATAGGGTGTAGCATCTAATTTATAATGGTCTCACCTTTCTAACATTTATACCTAATTCTTTAGAACTTTTAAAATCCAAGCTCTTGATTTTTGAGTCCTTGCTTTTGATTGTATGTGTTGTAAATTTCTAATATTGAATATTGATCCTATGAATGAAATAAAATCCAAATTCTATAGGTACAAAAGGACCATGCTAATTCCATTTGCATTTGGACTTGTTAGTTGTAATTTGTTATAAATTTTCAAGTTTTAAAATCTAGATTCTGACTTCCAAGCTCTTGAGTGCTTGTTTTTAATTCTAGATTTATTGTAAATTCTAAATTGCATGTTCCTTAGATTTTTATTAAAATTCTAAAAGACCTTTTAGAATCCAAGTTCCTTGCTTTTAATCCTCATTGTTCAATGTTCATGTTGCATGGTGTTCTAACATCTAATTTTGAAAGGCTTCATTTTGTTAATATCTATACTTAAATTCCTTAGAGCTTCTATAATCCAAGCTCTTGGCTTTTGAATCCTTATTCTTGAATGTCATGTGTTACATAAATTTCTAGAATTCAAATCCTATGGGTAAAATTGAATCCAAATCATATAGGTACAAAAGCACCATGTTGATTATACTTGGATCGAGCTTGTAAATTATATCGTGTTGTAAATTTCTAGGTTCTAGAATTTAGAATGCAATTTTTATGCTCTTATGTCCTTGAACTTAATTTAAAAAAAATTATGCACCTAGTTTTTGAGAGGTTTCAAAATCCAAATATTGAAGCTTTCAAATCATTACTTTTGATTTTGGATTTGTGGCAAAAAAAATTTTGATCTTCGTTTGTTCATTATTGATGTTTATTGCTTGCATCTTCACAAAGCAAATATGGATGATTTTGCAAAAATCTCTTTTCTATACCTAATTCCTAAAAAATTTAGATTCTAGAATTTAAACTTTTAAGTCTTGAGGGGTGCATTCTCTTTCTTAGGAACCAAGTTTTAGTAATGACTATTTAAATTTATAGGTTTTATGGCTTCAAAATTTTCTCATTGATACAATTTTGTAAAACTTCTACATAGGTCCTTTCATTATGTATCATATGTTAAAATCCAAAATAAAAGATGATGAAAACAAAAATATGGGATGCAAAAGCATGCCATTTGGTGTATGTAACCGACGCTTTTGTTGTTTAAAGAAATTTTAAAAAGCCTTGAATTTATTTGAAAATGACATTTATGAGAATTTTTTTCTATACACCTTTACATAATAATATAATACAACATCCTTTTGGGTCATAATAATTTTAAAAATATTTTTGGTGACTTCTAAATCATGCTTTTAGAACTATTCTCCCCATATGACCAATAATGTTATGCCACATCAACTTGACAAGCTAATCCATTCTTTATGATGATTTTATCTTTTGGGTGTTTTTGGCTCCTCATAACATGAATGCACCTTGAATCCTTACTATTTAATTGTCATTTGTTATAATATCATGTATCCTCTCAATTGTTGAACCTTTGTGTTCATTGCTTATATTTTATTCTAACAAATATGGATTCTTGACTTTGGGTATTTTTATTTTTTGAAGGCTTGACCTTCCTATAGCTACTTCCTTACAATTTCAAGAATTAGAATGCAAGTTGTTTTAAGTATTGACATCATTTATTTTTTGTTTATTTGGTAATCATTTGTTATTACTTGAAAGACTTGCTTCTATCATCTAAGGGCCTCAACTTTCATAATATGACTTGATGACTTCTCCATATTTTATTGAAATATACATCCATTATGACCCTTTTGCAAATTCCCAAGAATTTCAAGTTTAAAGCCAATTTACATTCCTCATTGCTTCAAGATGAGGATAATCCATCTTCTTCATCACAATGCACTTTTATTTCTCCTATTGGGATTTCACCAACAATAGTGTTTGATGAAATTTGTGAACACATGTCTAGAGGTAAAATCCACAAAGAAAAGGAAATTATAAGAAAGGTCTAAAAAAATTTAGGATGTTTGAACATTTCATTCACCATGGGTTAAATTTGATAAGAAAACTGCAATGCATCAAATGAGATGTAAACTTTGCATGTCTATTGAAGTTAAAAAAAAACTTTGGGCTTCAAAGTTAAACAACTTGTTGAAATTGTTGGATGTAAAAAATGTATAGTGTCCATGCCTAATGTCCATGCCATTTCATATTATTTCAACAAGGGCTCAGTGCATTCTAAAAATTAACATGTTTACACTACTTGTTTTGCCCTAGGTTCTATCTTGGACCAACTTTATATTGATGTCCCTTTTATAAAAAAGAACAATACGTGTAGTTTATTATAAATTTTCCCGTTTTCATCGATAAATAACCTATGATTATTATGAAGGTTTTCAAGCCTTGTTCCAAATGCTTAAAGTAAAAAATGTATTTAAAAAACATTGGTTTAATGGTTCACACTTGTCTCTACCACACTTGATAATAATTTTGTTATGATGGTTAAATTTTTACTTAACTTTAATGGTTAAACAAAGTTAAACAAAGTTGAATTAAAAAAGTTATAAAAAAAGTCTTTATGTCATTCAAAAGTCCTTAATCTAGTCATTTTTGGTTGGATTTTTTCTTTTTTTGGGTAATATGTGTTAAAAAGTTGTTTAAGTGTGTGAATCTTTCAAGTGATCAAATTTGTCCAATTTTCATTACATAATTCACATTTAACCAACCTTAACATTAAAAAATAGACTAATATGGAATGTTTTATCTACCAAAGGTGATTCACTTTAACTTGCAATTATTTGTAATTCTATGTTTGATTCTTTCCATCCATATGCAAGAGTTGAAATGTGATTTTTTTAAATACAAGAATTTGAATCATTGTATCTAAATGATTTTTTACTTTTTAATTGATACCTTCCATTCATGTATTCAAGTTCAAATTTGTGTTTTCTATTTGAAAGTAAGAATTTGAATTAGTGTATCTAAGTGAGGTAATGTTACAATTAATTCCTTCCAAGCATATACAACTTGGAAGTTTGAAATGTGTTTTGTCATTGTAGCAAAAAATTGGATGTCTTGTATCTAAGTGAAGTAATATATTCAAAGTTTCAACTTGTAAGTTGTGACTCTAAGTACTGAGACTAATTAAAGTTGAAGCTTGCACATTTGCTTCTATTAACAACTAATCGATGTTCTAGGTAGTCAAATCTACTTTCTTTGCAAGCACCTTGTAGCCAAATGCACTCCCCTACCAACACAGATGTCGTCAATATTTTGTATCATGCTTATTATGGTTGTAGCCAATCTACAAACATTTGCTAATGACAACTTGCCAACATAACCACTCTACAAGTTGATAGTTGTAACTTTTGATGCAAAGTTACATTTAATTTTAATGCAAGTTGGTAGTTGGATATCTTGGCAACTTCAATCTCTAAATTTCAATTTTCCCATGTTAGCTAGCATCTATGTAAATGAGTGTATTAGATATAAAGTTTTAAGAGGTCATGGATATTTCACTAAACATACATAAGGTTAAAGTTACAATGTGACTTTGCATCAAAATCAGCTAAAACAAAAAGGGGAAAAGAGAGAAAAAAAACAACACCAAAATTCTGATGTAGAATGATGATTTCGGCACCCAAATCTTCAAGAAAAAACATAAAATAGTATTTGAAACCAAAATATTGGAACATTGAAATTTTGAGAAGAAAAAGTTTGGCATTGAAATATTATCAAAAAGAAAGATGGAGTAACTTTTTTTTCAAATAGAAGTTTTAAAAAATGAAATCATAAGAACAAAAAGAATTTAAGTAACAAATTGCAAACCCAAAGAAACTTGGGGAGCAAAACAAACAACTTGTCGCATAATGACTTTGCCCATTTACCCAAGGGAGAGGTCCAAACTAGAACTTCCATTTGAATGGATTTAAAACTTCTTATATGCATGCATGCATGCATGCACTTCTATGGGACACCTATAAATGGCCATGCTATCATATGCATAGTTGTCACCTGCACATTGGTTCAAGATGGAGCCAAAATCTTATCCCCAATCTGGCACTGATGCATAGTCTCTTCCCCATGGGCAAAGCCAATAAATGGAAAGACCAACCTCCTGCATGAACCAATATACAAGTACCTAATACCCAATGCACCACTCTTGATTCCAATCCCACCCTCTTCCATATGCTCATGCTATCCTAGTACTTGCCCCATGCCATGGCATAAGCTCTTTCCATTATACCTTTCCCCATGCATAGCTTGCATGCATGCATGTCCTCTTTCCATGTGCTCCACTGCTTGCTTCTGTGTGTGTGATTTGTGCTTTTCCCATGAGGTTTCAAGCCAAGTTGGTGCCCTCCGAAGTCAAAACAGAAGTACCCATTTGCCACTAGGTACAGAATGTTATGGATTCTCTTTATGATTCTAGTAGTGTTGGCTGGTTTGATATTTGTGCAACAGGAGCTGCTGATCTACTGCTTGCAATTCAGGCTGGTACTGTACTGCCTGCCATTGGAGGTTCTATTCTTTGTCAATTCTTTAGCAAACATCTCATGATCTTATGAAAGCAGACTCAATTTTAACTTAATCCCAGTGTTGGCAAAATTGCAGCTGCAATGTATGTATGTGGCTTGCACAAACTGATTCCTTTTGTGATAGTAAAAATCAAGTTGTTTTCGTTTGAAGCCAAGAAAGTGATTGAATTCCATGAATATACCCACACAGATGTTACATCTTTTTGCACCTCGTACAGTTGCCACAATTATGCTATGTTTATGGATCCACAAGCATTGCTAGAATTTCTAACCTGATGTACACCCCCCATGTCAGGAGTGCTTTCTTGCTACTGGGTGGCAAATGTGGAAGGCCACAATGTGCTTGATTGCAGTACTTTTTGAGTGGATTTTGGTATGAATGCTGCAAAAGAGCAAGTGAAGTGGATTTGTCTTGTGGTGTGTTTGAAAGTAGAGGACAACTTGAGGCCAGTTGTGTGATATGGTAGAGGAGGGAGGGAGGGAGGGAGGGAGGAAGGGGTCAGAGCATCATCAACTCCATACATGTGTATCTAGATAGCATGGAAATTGTAAAGCTGGAGAATGAGATTGGGCCAGACACCTTAAATGACCATGCCAATGCTTTCAAGAGGGTATAATCAACTCTTACAAATGAGCATTTGTGCTGCTTGCATTTTTTAGACCTAAACCCTAAACCTGTGTTGTTGTTGTTGTTGGCCCAAGTGTGAACAGGTTACTCAACTAAAATTTCCTTCCAAAACTTTTTTTTGAATTTAATTGAATTTTCCAATGACAAAAAACTATTCAAAAATTCAATATCTCCCACACCTTAGGTCTAAAATTTTCCAAATCACCTTCATTAAATCCTACTCATCAAGAGGTTTCAAAGATAGATGGCATTCCCAAGGATTCAATTTGTGTTTTGGCCATGCTGTTTACTAATCAATCTCCAGAGCATAATGTTCCCTAATTCTGCATACATGGATCATCACCACTCTACTTTACCTTACATAGACACATGATTCACGGCTGTGCTATACAGTTTGGGTACAGATGCTCATCTTCTCGGGTCAAGTGTGAAGCTGATGATGTCTCCCTCACTTGAGAAACAAAAGGTCCTTGAAATGACCACTTGGGAAACAAAAGTCCCCAAGGGTTGTGATTTCAATTGTTAATTTGTGTCAATAATCTATGGCAAATTGGATTGTGCTACTACCCCAGTGCTTCCCACTCCCTCCTCGTACAGAAGAAGGGATTGCTTTCCAAGAAAATGGTTAGTAGAGGGTGAAGAATTCCCTATATCATCCCCACTCCCCTTTCTCCGTATCAAGGACTTAGGAAGTGCTTTTCCAAGAATGTTTTTGGAAGGAAGGAAGGGTGAAGAATCCCTATATCATTCCCACTCCCCTTTCTCCGTATCAAGGACTTTAGGAAGTGCTTTTCCAAGTATGTTTTTGGAGGGAAGGGTGAACCCCTTGGACTCCCAAGGAACATGCACTTTCCATTTGAGATAACCAACACCCATGTTGGGGACTTGGAAAATTTCCTAGTGTATTTGGAGAGCACCTTAGATACAGAAAATTTTTGATAACATCTCCTCAAAAACAGAAGGGACCTAACTAACGCCTATGAGAGGCTAGGCATCTTACTCCTTAAGTATGGCCTTTACTCATCATAAAGCAAAAGGCGCCATACTCTCACAAGAGGCCTCTTACACTATAAATATGGCCTTACACATCATAAAGCACAAGGCACTTTTTGGGTGAGCTCTTACATCTTTGTAAGGGCTGCCTAATTTTTTTCTTTTCGTGATGAGGAGTTAGGACACAATCATTACATGACCTAAGGCCCTTGGACGGGCACATTACCAAAATTTGGTGCTGCCCTTAGCTGCCACCTTGAGCAAGCACCTTCATTCGATAATACCTTAGCCGTCCATGGGCTAAAGGTGCATTCACACTTGGTGTTATGGACTCCTAAGGATGAGTCCTCTAACACCATGTCAGCCATTTAGGACTTAAACCCAGTTACCATGAAAATTTTAGCTGACATTCACTTCATATTAAACTATGGCCCTTTTAACAATGGGTGCCACCTAGGATGCCACCTAGATTTTCATTTAACACTGACTTAACATCAAGTGTGAATGCACCGTTGAAGCCTACGGCTAAACATACCGAGATCATAGGGTGGTATTGTGCTAGAGGGACCAAGTTACACCTACTAGAGCCTCTTGCACCTTAAGTAGGTGTTTCTAAAAGGCCTCTTGTAGAGGAGAGGTGCCCTTTTGTGTTCTTAGCGCCTCATGATCTGTGCATTGCTAAAGGCTTATATGATAATGTTTGCATCATCATGCTTTGTGATCACATTATTATGGCCCACATTTTCACCTTACTCATAATAAGCAAGATTGAGCATTTTATTATATTAGTGTACCTATTAATGTATTCAAACCTAATTTTTGTGCTTATGAACTAAAGGACAAAGTGTTGATTCTCTTGCACCTGACACAAGCCCAAATGGGCAAAAAGAGCAGTGATGGAAGTAGAGGGAAGAAGGGTAACTAAGGTGGCTTTTGGGGTTTTGGCCAAGGGGAACCAGCCAGCACCCAAGTTGCTTACTACCTTCCAACTCTTTGAGTGAGGCCTCTTAGTTAATGGCCATATTAAACCCTAAAAAATGTTAGATTTGAATTCAGAGACCCTGGTTTAGTCTAGTTAAGGGGACTAGATTGTGGGCAGGGGACATTTGCAATATTTGTAGATAATTTAAATGGATTTTGAGATTTTTTAACCATGGTACCAACTTGGGTGCTGGTTCACCACCCAACAAGGCCTTCTTATTGGGTTTTGAGTTTGGGTTGTATGTCTTTTTCCCAAACTCTGTAAAAAAAGTTTCATGGGTTGCCATCCTTCCCTTAAGGAAAAAACTAATAAATAAATAATATTAATAATATTAATAATATTAATAAATTAATTAATAATATTATAATAATGCTGTACCTCCTGGAGGCTGCAGGCCAGTGAGTTTTATTTTATTTTCAATTTTCTGACGTTGAGTCAGTAACGAGCATCCCAAGAAGGATTTATAGGAGGAAATGGAGAACCTGCCTAGACACACTAAACATCCCCCAAAAATAATAATAATTAATAAATCAATAAAAATAAAAATAACTGCTATTTATTTTATTTTATTTTACCAAATCAAAATCTGAGACCAAATATGAAAGGATAATTTTTATTTTTATTTTTTAAAAACCACTTTTTTCTTTTTTGAAATTTGATGAATTTCTTGGAAGAGACAAACACACAATCCATCCTCTAGTAGTGTTTTGACCAAAAGAGGTGGGGGACTGGGGTCCAGAAAAAGCAATGTAGGCTATCCCAAGTACTTTACAGATTACTCTATTCATATTCATTTTCACATTTGGGCCAAAATTCTCCACAAAAATAAATTAAAAATAAATTAAAAATAAAAAAAATAAATTAAAATAAAAAAATGCTAGGCTACAAACCAAATTGGAGAAAAAAAAAAAAAAAAATAAAAAAAAAAAAATAAAAAAAAAAAAAGGCAAGGAACAAAACAAATTGGAGAAAAAAAAAAAAAAAGTTCACAAATTACCAAAATTCCTGACAAAGCAATAGGGATCAAATCCATAGTCAAAACTGACAAGCGCCCATCATTTGTTTGTTCACAACTTGGACATTTTGCCATACAATAATATATATAAAAAATACACTCTAGGTACATGACCTATATAACCCAAGAGAAGACAAAAAAAACCCAAGAAACCCAAAGTCTTACTTATTATCCCCCCCTTTTTCCCCCCCCAAAAAAAACAAGCAAAAGAAAAAGACATAAAAAGAGAGAGAGAAAGAGTGACACCCAAAAAATAAAATAATAATAATAATTATTATTATTATCAAAGATTGAAGTTTCTTTGCAGTTTATTAATCAAGAAATAAAATGGAGATAAAAAATAGAATCACAAATTTTGTAATAAATTAAATAATTAATACTTTAATTGTTCCCTCAATCCTTCACCAGTCATACAAGGTGTTGTTGACCTCTTGAATGGCAGCCCTAAAAATTCTAATATGGTGGCTGATGATAAATAAATAAAGGGGAGGGGGAAAAAAAAAGGGGGAGAAAAATGAAAAAAGATATAACAATGAATTATTATCTAGATCTTTTGCTTTTTTAACTTGTTTGAGAAAAAAAGTGTTCAAATGGTCTTCAGAGGAACATGGCCTAGGTGCTATTATATATATGTCTTCTCCTACCTTTTCCTAAGTGGTCTAAGTGGTTGGATCTAAGTTTCTTAAGTGGTCTAGTGGTCTTGGTCTAATGTGACCTAAGTGGGGATATGTCGGATACATTTTGTAAGTGATTTTAAAGTGCTCTAGCTCTAACATGGCCTAAGTGGCGTATTATGTCTAATAAGTTTTCTACGTGGTTTGGGTCCAACTCATGTTTTTAAGTGGAATATGTTGAATAGGTTTTCTTAAGTGGTCTGGATCTACCGTGACTTAAGTGGGGCGTATATTTGATAGGTAGGGATTTCTAAATGGTCTAAGCGATCTGGGTCTAACGTGACCTAAGGAGCATCTCCATCAATGTTCAGTATGTGACCCTGAAACCTTGGATGAGGTTCATCAGTCGAACTCACATCTCCCACCAATGTTGAGTATGTGACCCTGAAACCTTGGATGAGGTTCATCAGTCGA